>WNGF01002025.1_pt1 | contig 47558 bp, 47 predicted proteins | sample 5400641 | NCBI WGS metagenome assembly WNGF01 (sample SAMN13153371, study PRJNA577476) | soil metagenome | isolation source: 80 cm soil or saprolite under grassland replicate 2 | place: USA:California | collected 2016-06-15 | reverse complement strand
GCTGCCCCGCGGCCTGCGCAGCCGCACACACCACCCGCTCACGCTTTGTCGACGTCCACGTCGTCCACCTGAACGTAGCCGTCGACGCCCGCGATCCGAAGCAGTGCGCGCTGGACCGGATGGAACGCTGCCAGGCCGGTCGCAACGCCGATTCGCTCGGGCGCGGTCACTTGATAAGCCCGACCGCGCCAACGGATAGTGCCGCCGCGCGCGGCTACGAGATTGCGGTACCAGTCGACCTGGGCGCCGAACGCGAGCGCGATGACGAACCCGCCAGCGATGCGGCGGGCGGCCACCGGGGCGGCGTACCGGCAACCGGACTTCCGTCCGTGATGCTCGACGACTGCAAAGATCGGGTTCCAGCGCTTTCCAGCAAGGGGCAACGTCAACGGATTCGTGGAACCCACGATACGCCACAGCATGCCGCCGAAACGCGGCGCGGGTGCGCGTGTGTGCGGCTGGGTGGCAGCGCGGGGTTGCTGGGCGGCTACGTTCATGGTCAAGACCTCGCATTTCATTAGCTTACTATCTAACTTGTGATTACGTTAGCATGCTAATGAATGGCAGTCAACCCAGCCCACGCCACGCACCCACGACAGACAAGCGGCTCGCCACACCTGATCAGGACCAGCGTCTCTGGGAAGCCTCGATCCGCGACGGTCAGGCTCTCGTCTGCCCCTGCCGTGCGCTCACTCAGCCTGGGGCCGTACCAGATACAAGCGAACAGTTCATGTCGCTTGGCCCCATGCCCGTTGTGGCGCCTGACCGCGCGGTCGCCCTGGCTGAGGTCGAGGAGGCGGAGGCGGCGCTGGCAGTTGTCGGGTGCGTCCGCAACTGGCTGCGTTGTGCCGGACGTGGAAGCAGCGCGGCGATGCGGCGAGCGGTCAGTGCGTGGACTCGTCCTGAGCGAGGGCGATCAGCGTCTCGTACCATTCGCGGCAATCAGGGCAGTGCTCGAGGTGTAGGGCCAGATCCGGTAGGACAATACGCAGATCGTCGCCACGCGTGCCGGCCGCTACGAGACGTTCGGCTGACTCGACAATCGCATCACAGTCGACTTCATTGTCCTCAGTGGTGGCGATGCTGCGCAGCCACTCACTCAGGCGCTCTGGCTCGAATCGGTTGTCCATCGACGTCTTTTAGATGTCCCGTCGCCGCCAGATCTTACCCCTGAGCCGAAAAGGCCTGAAGGATCTCGTGCGTTGAAAAGCCTCGCGCAACGAGGCCGGCCTTGAGCTTGCGCCGCGCATCGTGTGTCAGCTTGTACAGCGCACCCGCACTGACGCCGATGCGCTCGGCCACCTCTTCTGAATCGACACCATTAATCACGACCAGATTCAGAACCTGGCGCTGCCGATCTGTCAGGTCGCGTTGCACCACCTCCTTAATGACGGACCAGATTTCGGTGCGCTGAGCCGCCAGGTCAGGGTGCTCCCAGCCGCTGCTCCTCGCGGCGCTGCTGGCCGGCTCCTGCCAGCCGTCTGGCATATGCTCGAGCGAGAGATCCCGCCACAGTCGCCGACGCAGGGCGCCCATCACCACGCCGACGGCGATCGCCGCGGCCCAGGTGAGGAAGCGCGCCTCACCGCGAAACGAGCCGAGGTTTTCCAATACCAGAAGGAGCGCCTCCTGGGCTGAATCCTCGGCAAGCGAGTCGATCTCGTCGGACGCGACGCCATGCGCGGCGCTCAGGCGGCGCCGAATCGTGAACAGCGCGGAACGCTCGAGGTACGCGCGCAGCTCTGTCAGAGCCTGCTGATCTGGTGCGTCCCGCGGACGTAGCGCATCGAGCCAGCCAGCGTTGGTGCGATCCGGCATTGACCTGCAGGCTAGCCGGCCGGGGGTAAGAACCGCCGGCTTCGCGGCATCAGACCAGACAAAGGAGATCGCCCGTGACCAGTAGCCCTGAAGTCCCAAAGGCAACGCTCCGAGCATGGATCGGTCTGGCGGTCCTCGCGCTGCCGTGTCTGCTGTATTCGATGGACCTGACGGTCCTGAACCTGGCCGTGCCGGCTATGAGTCAAGAGCTTAAGCCGACCAGCTCGCAGCTGCTGTGGATCGTCGACATCTACGGCTTCTTCGTCGCCGGCTCGCTCATCACGATGGGCACGCTCGGCGACCGCATCGGTCGGCGTCGACTGCTCATGATCGGCGCAGCTGCTTTCGGCGCGGCTTCGGTGCTCGCCGCCCTCTCGACCAGCGCAGTCATGCTGATCGTGGCGCGCGCGGTTCTGGGCTTCGCGGGCGCGACGCTCGCACCGTCCACGCTGTCGCTGGTTCGCAACATGTTCCTGGACGGCCGCCAACGGACGCTGGCCATCAGCATCTGGATCACTAGCTACTCCGTGGGCGCGGCCATCGGACCGCTCGTCGGAGGGCTGTTGCTGCAGCACTTCTGGTGGGGATCGGTATTCCTGATCGGCGTGCCGGTCATGGTGCTGCTGCTCATCCTTGGACCGATCCTGCTGCCCGAGTTCCGCGATCCGGACGCAGGCTCGCTCGACCTTATCAGCGCCGCGCTGTCGCTGGCGGCGATTCTGCCGACCATCTACACACTGAAGCAGGTCGCAGAGCACGGCCTGCGCGCGGGTGACGGCGTGTTCCTACTCGTCGGGCTGGCGGCGGGCGCAGCCTTCGTGCGCCGCCAGCTTGGCGCGACCCGGCCACTCGTCGATCTGTCCCTCTTCCGCAAACCCGCGTTCAGCGTTTCCCTGGCCGCGTACCTGCTGGCTACCTTCGCGACGTTCGGCGGCTTCGTCTTCATCTCGCAGTACCTGCAGCTCGTGTTCGGCCTCTCACCGTTGGGGGCCGGCATCTGGACGATGCCGTGGGCGATCAGTTTCGTCGTCGGTTCACTAGCGACGCCCCTGATCGCTCGACAGGTTCGACCTTCGCAGATCATGGCGGTCGGCCTCATCGTCGCCGCGGCGGGGTTCGGGCTGTTCACGCAGGTCGACGTCCGGTCGGGGCTTGGCGTGCTCGTCGCGGCGTCGGTCGTGGTGGCGCTCGGGCTGGCGCCGGTGTTCACGCTGGCGACGGACCTGGTGATCGGCAGCGCGCCCGCGGAACGCGCCGGAGCCGCGGCCGCGATCTCGGAGACCAGCTCCGAGCTGGGCGGCGCCATGGGCATCGCCATCCTCGGGAGCATAGGTGCTGCCGTGTATCGAGGCTCGCTCAGCGACGCGATTCCAGCGGCTGTCCCGCCAGAGCTCGCAGACGCCGCTCGCAGCACGCTCGCTGGCGCGGCAGCCGCGGCCGAGCAGCTGTCTGGCTCACTCGGCGCCGAGGTGCTGGATGCGGCTCGCCTCGCATTTGCACAGTCGTTCGACCTGATCGCGGTGGTTGCGGCCGCGGTCGTATTCATCACCGCGGCGTTCGTCGCGATCGTGCTGCGGGAGGACGCTCCACAAAGCGAGGCGGCGATTGATTTCAACCTTCGGACAGCGGAGTGCCTGGCTAGTTAGTTAAGCCGGATAGGAGACGTGTGATGATCAACATAATCGAACGTAAACCAGCGATCCAGACGCTCGGTGTCAACGGTCGGGTTATCGAAGGTATTGGTAGGGCGATCCTCCGCTACGGAGTGGTGCTGCTCCTGATCGGCTCAGGCCTGACGAAGTTCACCGAGTTCGAAGCGCGCTGGATTGAACCGCTCATGGCCAACAGTCCATTGTTCGCCTGGATGTACGGCGTCACCAGCGTTCAGGGTGCGTCCAATGTCATCGGGATTATCGAGATCGCTCTGGGTGGGTTGATTGCAGTACGGCGATGGTGGCCGACGTTGTCCGCCATCGGTAGCCTGGGCGCCGCGCTGACATTCCTGTTCACGTTCAGCTTTCTGTTTACGACGCCCAATGTGTCGCCCGAATTGGGAGGCTTTCTGATGAAGGACCTCCTTCTCTTCGGAGCGGCGCTGTTGTGCGCGGGCGAGGCGCTTCAAGCGCATCGGGCAACAAAGTGACGAAGTCCCACGGGTGATGCGATCTGGCGAAGCGCAACGCGACGACGAAACACGCGCCTGCAGACCCAGAAACATCAGGATCGAAAGGCGTCGTGCAGCAAATTGGTGCCGGTTCCAACCGGCACCGTTTGCGTTCGCGTCGGATAGCCGCACCGATCAGATCCCAGCGGTCGGGCTCGAACCCATCAAAGATCCTCCCAGACCAGCGAAAGCACTGACCAGGCTGCGCGAGTTGGGAATGGCGAATCACCCTTCAGCGTCCGCTCCCTTGTGCACGTGTCCAGCTTTGCGCCCTCCGGTTGGCGCTTTCAGGAGTGACGAGTAACCGTCCAGCAGGCGGCACAAGCCAAATTCAAATAACGATTCAGCGTTCAGGTCCAGCGGCGCCGCGACCGCGGCTTCGAGTGTGGGATAGCTGCCGGACGCGAAGGTCCTGGTGAACGCGGCGTTCTGCGAATCTAACCCACTCTTCGTCCGTCATCCCTGTCTCCTGTTCGGCCTCGGCCTCCATTTCCAGATTCATCGCACTGCCACGGACATAGCCGAACAAGCGGACAGCAACATGCAGCATCGTGTTCGGGTCCAGATTCAAGCCCGCCACGGCGCGGAGCGCCCACTCAGAATGCGTCATGCCATTAGGCAGCACATCCGGACGTGTCATCGAGATCACTCGCGCCAACCACGCGTGGCGCCGGTAGATTACGCACTGCAGCCGCGCCACCAGCTCGAGCTGAGGCCGCCAACCAGCCGGACGGTTGGCCGGCAGCGGAGTCTCACGCATCACCGCGTCCGCCATGAGCAAGAGCAGCTTGCTCTTGCCGCGCACGTGCCGATACAAGGCCATGGTTGCAACCCCAAGCTCGACGGCGATGCGCCGCATGGACACGGCCCCCAGGCCTTCGGCGTCCGCGATGGCAATAGCGCTGGTCGCAATGCGCTCCAGGCTGACCTCCCGCTGAACCGCGCGGCTGAACGAAGCCCTGGCACGTCGACGAAAGTGCATGGAGTACACCTCCGTGTTAAGCGCTGCAGTGAGGAGTGCTGATCGAGCTAAAACCAGCGGCAGGAGCCGCTGGTTGAAGTGAGCCTCCACACGCGCGGTGCAGCGAGGCAGTGAAATGGCGAGTGCATACCGGCGCTCAGAAAGACCGAGTCGCCGGCGCTCCTCGCCGATGAGTGTGATGTCAATCGGATGGTCAGATCCGAGTAGGTCGGCGTCGATTCGCCGGCATGGGTGTGCCACTGAGCTGGGTGTTGGCATGCTTGTCCCTCCTGGATGAGGAACGCTGGTGTTCGAAACGAGATCAGCGCTTGCCGCTGCGAAAGGGATTGGCCGTGCGGTGCTCCCGCGAGCTGCTGCAGTCGGTGGGCATCAACGGGAGCGGGCTAGCCAGGCGATTTCTTGGTGCGCGGAGCTGGTCCTGGTCGGTGATGAACTCGTGGGGTTTCTCTGCTACGCGTTTCAGCTGATCGCTGAAGGCTCGGCTATGAGGGCGCTGCCAATTCGGCGAAAACCCAGACGTTCGTAGATGCTCGGGTGAAAGGCCGATAGGAAGACTGTGCGGACGCCGCGTTCCAGGGCATCGTCCACAAGCCGGCTGGTCAGCGCCGAGGCGATGCCTCGGCGGCGCAAGGCCGGCAGCACGCCCACACCCACAATTTCGGTCACCGACTTGATCGGCTGATGACTGCCGATCCCGACCGGCTGGCCCTCCACCCAGGCAGCGGCCATGATCGTCCGGCCAGCCTGCAGCCGCTCTTGCTGGGCCGCCAGCGCCGCAGGATCGCGCTTGACCTGTGCCATGGCAGCTTCCAGCCCCGCTGGGCCGACCGCGCTGCCAGGGGCCCCGAAAGCCACGTGGCCAATCGCGTTCAGCACGGCAAGGTCGTCGTGGACGTCCACCAGGCGGACGTCCACGGGTTCAGCGGGCGCCTGCGTCGATCGATCGGCTGCGCCCAAGACCATGAGCGGGTGCGGGGTGACGGCGAGTCCTGCCGCCTCCGCGGCAGCGGCCAGGGCTGGTGTGGTCTCTGCCACCCACTCGAAGGCTTCAGGAATGCCCAGTTCTCGTTGGCGCGCGCGGACGCGGTGCACGTCCGCAGCGGCGAACTGGGTGGTACCCAGGGTCGGGCGAGCATAGTAGGGCCAACCCGGACCACGGTTGACGAACAGGGTGAACGGACCGAGCTGCTCCACGCGGCAGGCCGTGCGCGGTACGGCGTCGTAATACGCCTCGAGCTCGGACAGCAGTCTGGTTGTCACGGGAATCACGCTCGGCGAACTAACGAACTAGCTCGGCTGCGAGCTCGAGCACACCAACGGCCTGTTCGCGGCTAACCGTCGGGAGGTCGGCGAGGAACTCATCCAGTGGCTGCCCCTCCTCGAGATAGTCGAGAAGTGTGCGTACCGGGACACGCGTGCCGCGAAACACTGGTGTACCGCCCAGCACATCGTCTGATCGGTCGATCAACTCGGCCGCGTCTCTCTGCAAATCTGCCATGGTCTCGCTTGTCGCCCGAATGGTCGCACGGCGCTCAGGGCATCGGCCAACTGGTGTCACGCCACCCGCGTGATCATGTCCGCCGGCAGTCCGCGCAAATAGCGCGATGGCTGTTGTGGTTCGGACCGGCCGGGCTGCCCTTCCAGAAACGGTCGGCGCGTTCGGCAGTAGGTCAGGTAGAGCAGCACCTGGCACCTGGATAGCGCCACGTACCTGTGGGGCTGCGCCGGTTGAGCCTCGCTACTCGCCAGCGGAGCGCAGTTGCGTACTACACCAAGAACGTGAACACTCGACCGCAGTTGCCGCAGCGATACACACCAGGCTCGCCCCGATACTGACCGTAGCGGGCAAACGTGAGCAGCCATCGCACAAAGAACGACGCGGCCGCGGCGATCAGCCACACCCATTCCCATTGGCCAGGCTCGCGCGCTGTCATATAGCTGCCGCAATACGGACACTGGATCGGTCCCATGTCAGTCCCGCAGTGCCGAAGGTTGTCCGCCGAACGGGGGACGATCTCCACCTCGGCGAACCTGCCCTGGCGCCAGGGCGGAGTACACAGCGGAGAAGCCGATTGCGCCGAGGAGCGCCAGCATCGGGATTCGCTCCGCACGCTTGCCCGTAACGGGCAGGCTCGCCAGGCTGATTAGCCCGGCCACGGTGCACAGATAGCCGGCAAGGCGGTGCGTGCGTTCCCAGACCGCGGGGTCAGCCAGTGTCCAGGGTGTGCGGATGCCGACGAGTCCGTTGCGGGGCAGCTTGGGCAGCACATTGCCCAGCGCGACGATCAGCACGCTGTAGACGGCGCGCCCGACACGGTGCATGTCCAGCGGTAGCCCGAGTCCTCTGGCCAGGAGAGCCAGATGGGTCAACAGCACCGCCAGCTCACACAGGCCCACCGCCTCAGCGCGGGCGCGCACGCCAGAATCAGCGTTGTCGCGGTCCCGAGCGCCAGGCCAGGCGCCAAGGCGCTCGTTCATGAGGGCCAGAGCGGCCATCATGGCCGGCGACCTGAGCACCGCGATGGACCGAGCGGCGTATCGATCGGGCCGGCTGCGGGCGTCGAAGTGAGTTGCGACGCGCGTGGGCAAGAACGGATAGGCCAGCGCGGAAGCGGCAGCCGCCGCGGCTGTAGCGACAAGCGACGTCTTGCGCGGTGGAATCATGTGCACTCTCCTGTGTCGGACTCGGAAGCGCCTTCGCTAAGGACGGGGTCGCTGAACCAGCTGAGGAGCTCGGCAACCAGGTCCTGGAAGACCGTGGTGTTGAGGGAATACACCTGGTACTGGCCGCGACGCTCAACCCTTACCAGGTCGGCAAGTTTGAGGACGGTGAGGTGATGGGCTAGCGCCGTGGGGCGCAGGCCGACGGCCGCCGCGAGCTCGCCGGCCGTCCGCTCGCCGCCACGCAGGAGGCGCAGGACCGTGCGACGGTGAGGGTCGGCCAGGGCGCGGTAAGCCTCCTGCATGCGCTTGTATTTCAGCATCTACTGAATCTCTGAAGTGTGCCATGCGCGACCTGCCTTTGTCCACGGACACCGCCCACCCACGCGCCGCACTGGCGCCACGTGACCGCTTTCCTCACCGTCACGTTCGGCGTGCACGGCGAGGACACGCCTGAGACCAGGGCATGGGCCAGGACCAGCGTTGATTACCTGTGGCGGCATGGGCCGGCGCGTGAATTGCAGTCCGGCCGGCATGCTGGACCGCAATCGTGCTCAGTGGAGACCACGCGCACGTCGAGTCCGTGCGCCGTTCGTCCTGGCTATTGCGCTCATGAGCCTGGTTGGTCCCGTGGGGTTGGCTTGGGCAGATGAGTTGGTGATTGATGACGCCGATGCCGCCGTACAGTTGATTGGCGCCTGGGAACCAAGCGCTACGACCCCCGGGTTCTACGGCGGTGGCTATCTGTTCCACGTACAAGGTCATGGCACTGCCGCTGCACGCTGGCCATTTCCGGCTGGCGGCGCGCCAGGTCAGTACCACGTGTATGCCCGTTGGAGCAGTGGTCCGAATCGCGCCCGCGCAGCCCTCTACAAGGTTACGGATGCTGGGGGGACCACGCCGGTGCACGTCAATCAGCGGATGGGAGGCGGCAGCTGGCACGCTCTCGGGACGTTCACCTTCCGGCCAGCCACGGGCCAGGGAGTAACGCTGCTCGGCGAGGCTGATGGCGTAGTTGTTGCCGACGCGGTCGCCTGGGTGGGTCCGCTCGGCGAGAAGGCGGGTGTTGGGCTGGCCGATCTGACCACGACACAGCCACTCCAGCATGCCGTGGACACAGGCGACCAGCCGTGGCGGCTCGATCCGCTGGAGGTCGCGCGAGCGGACGGGACTGTACTCGGGTTTGCCGCAACCGATCCGATGCAGCTGATCGACGAGAAGACGGGGTCTGCACAGGTACGCGCACAGCATGCTGGGGCGAGCTATGACATTAAATTGGTCCAGCCCGCGCGGCTTGGCCCGTCGGGCATCTGGGTGGTTGAATCCGTGCGCCCGGTCGGATCAGCCGTCGCGGGCCCCTGAGGCGTCAATTGTGTCCGCTATCCGCTTCCGGGTGTCGAGAATGTGGCGCTGGGTCCGTCCCAGGGACACCAGCGGCCACGACGGGCCGCGCGACGAAGAAGGAGAACCACCATGCTCCAGCGGATGGACAACGTCGGCGTCGTTGTCGACGACCTCAAGGCTGCTACCGCGTTCTTTGTCGAACTCGGTCTGGAGTTGGAGGGCGAGATGACAGTCGAGGGACAGTGGGTGGACCGCTGCGTCGGGCTCGATGGTGTCCGAAACGACATCGCAATGCTGCGGACACCGGACAGCCACGGCCGGCTCGAGCTGATCAAGTTTCACGCGCCGCCGGCGACCACCGCTGAGCCGAACGCACCCGTGAACACGCTGGGCATACGGCGCATCATGTTCGCCGTTGACGACATCGAGGCCGTCCTTGCCCGCCTGCAGGCCCACGGCGCTGAACTCGTCGGCGAGGTGGTGCAGTACGAGGACAAATACCTGCTCTGCTACGTCCGCGGCCCCGAGAGCATCATCGTCGCGTTGGCCGAGCAGATCAGCTAGCGGCCCGTCGCGGCCGACCTGCGAGCAACCAGAGCGATCCGACTCGCGTTCCGTACGCGGATCCTCTTGCGGGAGGTCGGTGTGGCGCCCCGCAGCGGCCGCGTGGTTGCTCGAACCGGCCATCGGAGACGATAAGTTTCCTTCCCGCCATCAATCACCGCGCGCACGCCCGATGGGACGCTGGGCGGACCAAGAAACGACAATAGGAGGGATAACCGTGCAACCGAACGAGATCACCGAGGTTCTGAACCGACCGATCAGCCAGGAACTGTTGGCCCGCGACCTGACCCGCCTGGCCTACGTCGCCAAGGACGGCACACCCCGCAATGTCCCGATCGGGTTCACCTGGAACGGCTCGGAGATCGTCATGTGCACTACGAAGAACGCCCCGAAGCTGCCGGCCCTGCGCAAGAACCCGACGGTTGCGCTGACGATCGACACCGAGGTGCACCCGCCCAAGATCTTGCTCATCCGCGGTCGGGCCGAGCTGGACGTCGTCGATGGCATTCCGGACGAGTATCTCCAGACGAGCGGCACCTACAAGATGACGCCCGAGCAACGGGTCGAGTGGGAGGCGGAGGTGCGTTCGCTCTACGACGGCATGGTGCGGATCGTCGTGACCCCGACGTGGGCGAAGCTGATCGACTTCGAGACGACTCTGCCGAGCGCAGTCGAGGAGCTGGTCCGGCAGCGGGACGAGCGTCAGCGCGCCTGAGCGCCGCGCGGTCGCCCGCGTTGGGTGGATCGCCCACGCCTCAACCCCACCGCGGTGCGCCTCGTTTTCGAGCGACTGGAAGGCTCAGCAGCCGGACAGAGCTCCCATCCCATCGCGAGACGCGCGCCTGAGGCGACCCGCAGTGTGGCGGCTGGGCAGCGGGGGTTGGATACTGGAGGCAGCCGAGGAAGTCATCGGCGGTGACGATATCGAGGTCGCGCAGGTGCTGGACTTACTTGGCTACTGCTCGACAAGTCTCTCGTGGTTGTCGAAGACCAGAGCCCAAAGCAGGTGCGCTTCCGTTTATTCGAGACGATCCGCCAGTACGCGTGGGAATGCCTCGACGAGGCGGGCGAGATCGATGCGACCCGCGAACGGTGTCCTGGTGTCTCAAACTTTCGACGGACGTCCAACCACCGGGAATGCACCACGCGTGGCACGCTCAAGACCTGATACAGGAACAGGAAGCTGCAGGTGTCCTCGCGCACCGGAGCCACCCGCGTGGCTGTACAGGCCGGCATCGCGTAGCAGGCGCGTCGGACCAGTCCATGTGGGATGCGTAACCGACCGGAACACCCATCGTCTTGGAGCCCGATCGCGCGCCATCGGACCGGTGAGGCAATACAGTCGTGCGACCAGTGGTCGGATGATGCGGACGCGCATAGGTCTATTCCGAATGATCTCGCCGTACTAGTCGACGCGCTCGGAAACGCAGTAAAAGTGCTCACAACGATCGTAGCTTGTACTGGCAACCAGGTACTACACGACGCCAGCGGCGCGGACGGAGCGGATGGTGATAGCCACACCGGATGAGATCGCCGACAGACTGCGCACCCTCAGCGAGATCGGGATCAATCACGACATTTTCTGGTTGCCGAAATCGGAGCAGTGGCCCAATTACCTGGAGGCAGTGGAGCTCCTGGCTCAGGAAGTCATTCCACGCGTGCGAGCTTGATCGCTAAGTAGCGATGGCAGGCCCTTCTCAATCGCCCCGCGCACACGACGGAACAGGACGTGGGGGCGCAACGCGGGTTCATTTGGGACAGCTGTGTGCGCCGCACCACGTCTCAGTGACCACCGTTCATCGTTGAGCGTCAAATTTTGAACTCGCACCCGACGTGAGACAGCAGCACAGTCGGATCGTATTGACCAGGACGCGCGAGCCCGACCTTTCAGATCTGACAAACGCGCTTCTCGAGTACGATCCACGGCGCTTCGAGTTGGAACCCGAATGCCTCGTTGATGTGCAGCATGGCGGTGTTGGTTGTATCGTTCTCGGTGCGGATCTCGTTGAAACCGTGCGCCTGGGCGTATTCGACCGTACGCAGCTTGAGGGCGCCGGCGATGCCTCGCCCGCGGTAGTCCGGGTGGACGCCGGTGAAGCCCACGTGCAACTGGTTCGGCACAGATGGATTGCGCCCCAACCGGCTTACGCCGACCAGTTGCTGATTAGCGAGAGCCAGAAAGCTGCCGTCGTCCAGCGCCTCGCCGGTTTGGAGCTCGTTCGCGACGAACCGCTCGAATGACAGGACGCCGAGGTCGAATCGAGGTTCATCGCGCTGCGCGCACACCTCCAGGTCGAACAAATCGCGCAGCAGTTGGTCACCGCGGTGGGCGCGTTCTTGGGCAAAGGTGACGATCTCGAACCCCTGCTGAGCCATGCGCTCGTAGGCATCCGCGAACCGGTCCACACGTGTCTGGCTCAAAACGAGGCATGACTCCCAGCGGCGGTGATGTTCGACAAAGCCACGGTGCCTGAGGAATTCCAGACTGTGCGACCTGGTTTCGCGCGTTTCGGCTCCAAGTAGCGCGGCGTTCCAGGTCGCGAGTCTGTCGATCAATCGCCCATAGAGTTGCGAACCGATGCCCTGCTGCTGGTATGCCGGATCAACATTCAGCCGCAGGACGAATTTGCGCGGGTGGTATGCCCACCACATGTGTCCGACGTCGCCCCATCCAACGACGAGGTCGTCGCGTTCAGTGACCAGTTGCAGGCGGAGCAGGCTGGGATCCCAAACCTGGTCATAATGGCGATACCACGCCAGGCCGCGGTCCAGGCCCGGGTTGATGGCAGCTCCAATGGCTGCCTGTCGCTCGTAGTCGCGTTCTTCAAACGGCCGGATTTTCAATCGCTCCAGAGATGAAGCATTGCTTGCGTAGCCACGCCGGCTGGCCAACCGGAAGGCGCGTTCATTTTCGACGCGCGGTTGGCGGCCAACCCGCAGCCGTGGGGTTACTTCCTCGACGTTCATCACCGGCTCCTTCGACTCAAATCTCGCGCGCAGCATCCAGCAGCGCGATGCACAGCATGAACGCAACGTGCACGCGATTCGCCTAGACGACGGGGCCCCCACATGGGCGTACCCTGTGAACAGAGAGCAATGCCAACGCCAGATGAGCCGGGACCGTTCGCAGCGCTGCTGCGGCGATACCGCGCGGCGGTGGGCCTTTCGCAGGAAGAGCTTGCCGAGCGCGCAGCGCTGAGTCGGCGGGGTATCTCTGACCTGGAGCGGGGTGAACGGCGATCACCTCACCCGGAGACCGTGCGCCGACTCTCGGACGCGCTGAACCTGGGTCTCACCGAACGCACCGCACTGCTGGCGAGCGCCCACGCTGCGACCGCACTGGTGGTGGGCCAGATGCCCGAACCATTGCCGCTCCCCATCCCGCTGACCAGTTTTATCGGGCGCGAGCGCGAGGTGGCCGAAGTGCGGCGTCTGCTGGGTGTCACCCGGCTGCTCACGCTGACCGGTCCCGGCGGTATGGGTAAGACGCGCCTGGCCCTGGAGGCCGCCCGATCAGCCGGCGAGGTTGCATTCGTGGACCTCGCCCCCCACTCTGAGAGTGGGCTGGTTCCCGCGGCAATCGCGGCAGCGCTCGGCGTCCGGGAGCAGCCGCGTGTGCCATGGCTGGACTTGCTGGTCGGCGCGCTGGCACCGCGTCGCGCCATGCTGATCCTGGACAACTGTGAGCACCTGGTCACGGCCTGCTCCGAAATGGCCGACCAGTTGCTCCGTGCGTGCCCTCAATTGCACATCCTCGCGACCAGCCGCCAACCGCTGGCGGTGGCGGGCGAGCAGCTCTGGCCCGTACCACCCTTGCCCGTCGGTGAATCGACGGACTCGGAAGCCGCGGCCACATCCGCGGCGGTGCGCCTGTTTGCGGACCGAGCACGTCTGGTACAGCCCGATTTCGCGCTGGGCGGTGGGACGATTGCGATTGTGACTGAGATCTGTCGGCGCGTGGACGGTATCCCGCTCGCAATAGAGCTGGCGGCGGCGCGCGTACGGGTTCTCGGTCTGGAAGGGCTGGCGGCGCGGCTCAGCGAGCGTTTACGGCTGTTCAGCACCGAAACTCACGGAGTACCTGTTCGGCAGCGGACGCTGCGGGCAGCGATCGACTGGAGCTACGACCTGCTAAGCAAGCCTGAGCAGGCGTTCTTCCGCCGTTTGTCCGTTTTCGTGGGCGGTTGGACAGTCGGCGCGGCTGAGTCCCTCTGGTGTTCCGCCGACGGGATCCAGTCTGACGAGGTGTTGGACTTGTTGGCGCGGCTGGTGGACAGGTCGCTTGTGCAAGTTGAGCCAGTCGGCGACGGAGCTGTCCGATACAGGCTGCTCGAGACAATCCGCGAATACGCCCTGAGGCAACTTCGGGCAAATGGTGAGGACGCCGCCGCTCGTCGATGGCACGCTGCGTACTTTCTCGCACTTGCCGAGGAGGCGGAGCCGGAACTTTGGGGTGCCCGACCAGAGGCCTGGCTCAATCGGCTGGAGCCGGACCTGGACAACGCCCGGGCCGCCTTGCAGTGGTTCATCGACGCGACCGATGGCCGTGACGCGCTCAAGTTGGGGGCAGCGCTAGGACGCTTCTGGCTGATGGCGGGCCGCTACAGGGAGGGTCAGGAATGGATTTCGCGCCTGCTCAGGCTGGCCTGTTCAGAAGATCCGACACCGGTTCGGGCGAAACTGCTGTTGGCCAACGCACGTCTATGGGGCTATCAGGGTGACGCCACCGCCGCACAGCCACTCGCGGAAGAGGCGCTGGAGCTGATGCGACGGCTTGGGCCGGAAATAGATATTGCCCGGTCGCTGCTTGTGGTCGGCGAGACCGTGCAGACTCGCGGAGACTTCGCGGCGGCACGCCGCTTTCTCGAGGAGGCTGTTGTAGTGAGTCGCAGGGCTGGAGCTACTGTCGAGCTGATCGATGCCCTGCATTATCTCGGCGGCGACGCGATAGCTGCGGGGGAGTACGACCGCGCGCGCGCCCACGGAGATGAATGCCTGACCTTAGCGCGCCAGGTGGTTTACGCGCGCGGAGTCGCGCGGGCGCTGCGTGGCCTTGGGTCGCTCAGCTACATCGAGCACGATCGTGGCGCGGCTCGGCCCCAATTAGACGCAAGCATCGCCGCGGCCCGCGACCTCGGCGACAGGTGGGAAACTGCCCAGGCGTGCGCTTGGCTTGGCCATCTCGAGGCCGACGAGGGCAACTACGCCACCTCCGCCTCGCTGTTTCTCCATACGCTTGAGCTCGGCCAGCAACTCGGCGATAAGGAGATCTTTTGCTCGTTCTTGGAAGGTGCTGCTCACCTGGTCGCGGCCGCCGGCCAGCCCGAGCGAGCGCTGCGCCTGGCCGGGGCGGCCGCCGCCCAGCGCGAGGCCATTGACTCGGTGTTGTTTCCCGTGGTGGGGGCTCTCCTCCACGACTGGCTTGCGCCTGCGCGCACAGCGCTAGGCAGAGCGCGGACCACTTCGATGTTGGCCGCCGGGCGCGCGTTGTCCCTAGAGCAGGCTCTCGCTGAGGCATCCGCGTGGGATTTTGTCAGCGCCAATGAGGCCCGTTCCAGTGCCGCCCATAAACTCGGCGCGAGCAGGAGATAGTGGAGCTGGTGCCCAGGCACTGACGACCCGAAATTGCCAAGCAGCCGGTAATGGCTGCCGCAACATCTGGGCGAGATCGTCGTCTCCAAAACCGACACAGTTCGGCTGATTCCACCAGTGCACGATCAACCGGTCCTGGACCGTAGATCTTGGCCAGCGTCGTGACCATCTCGGTGCGTATGCGTGGCATGCCAGCTGGTGCCGCGCTGATCAGCCACTGCCTGTCAACGGTCACGAGGATCTCCTCGTTGGCCATTGACAGCCTCAAGCGGCAACTCGACACAGCAGTTATGCAGCTGAGCGCTTAGGAGCTCGGCCGGGCTTGGCTGAACCTACCACCGCAGTCCTATGTCAATCGCGGCGCCGCCGCCACCCCCGCCCCGCCGCGCTGTGAGCCAAGCGCGCGAAGCGGTTCGTCGACCAGTGGGAGCATGAACGCCTCGACCGACGCCAGCCCGATCGCGACATGCACGTGTGGGGTCCCGGTGCGCTCAGCAACGACATACGAAGCAAACTCGGTCGTCTCGCGCAGGATCACGTCGGGTCGCCACTGGTCGACCGCAACCTGCATGGCTGGGAGGGCAGCGCGCGCATCGATGCGGCCATACACCTCTCTGACGACCAGGGTGTTGGCTTCTTCCATCGACAAGTCAGGCAACCGCGCGAACACGAGTCCGATCTCGTCGGACGGTGGATCCGACAATGGGACGTGGTCGAAGTCCTCCTTCTGCACCGATGGAGCAAATGACGCCGGCGCCGCTACCCGGACGGCGTGACCCGCGTCACGGATGGCGCCCGCGAACGGCGCCAGCGCGGCGAAATGGCCGGCGCCTGCAGCGGTTGCTACCAGAACCCGCATCGCGCCATCGGCCGCGGGTCGAACTCGCGGCCTCCCAAGCTCAAGCGATCCATCGTCGTATCCCTTTCGGTCGGGGGTACCGCCCCAGCTGAGAAAGCCAGTCTACCGCGGGCAAGTTGGCTCATGACATCGAAACGGCGGACGTCCAGATGGGCGACTACCTGGCGGTCGGCGATTGGCAGGTCGGCAACGCTGCGCTGGTAGCTACTGTGGAACGCCTCAGACCAGCGTGCGCACGACGGACACGAGGCGCCTGAGGAAGCGAGGTGGGCGAACAGGTGCACCACCTCGCCACAGAGCTGTACGTGCTCGAGGACGAGCCCGGCGCCGGTCGGCAACAGCTCCTGCGGACCCACCGTCCACCCTTTGGGTGGCCCGGCGACCCGCCAGGCCGGAGAGGTTTACCGGGCCAAGGCCGGCGCCCGCAAGCGCTATGTCAAGTTCTTACTCGGGCGGCTGTAGGCCAATCGACCTGCCCGTTGCACGGAAAGGAAAGTGCGCCAGAGCCATGATCTCATGACCGCCGACACTGCCGAGCACCCGCACCGACGGCCAGGAACGAGGCTTTGTCAGCTGTGCGGCGCCGGCGGTGTGCGATGGAGTCGCCCCTCAGGTGGCGGTCCGAAGTGTGCTGAATCGTGGCGCGTCGAGCACGAGCGATTCGCCGTTCAAGGCGATAGAGGCGGTTCGGGCGCTCGCTGGAGTCAATCTCGACGCGCAGGCCGAGGTTGGCGTCACCGCACCATCGCGGCAACTTGCGTGCGCATTGCCTTCAGGCTGCGCCTGGTGTGCGAGACACGCCGCACGTCGAATGGGCAACCGGTCCTTTAGCAGTGTGGACATCCGGCGCGCATTACCGATCAAGTCCCGCTCCAGTAGCTCGCTGGCTGCCGCGAGTCCCACGGCGCATGCCACCGGGTTGCCCGCATAAGTGTGTCCTGCGCGGAACTGCACGCTATCCTCGACGTCTGCCCCGGAATGTGCTGGCTACGCCCTCCTCCCGTAGCCGTCAGGGTACGTGGCCCGCGCCGGCTCGATCGCGGGTGTCCAGCATCATGGTGCTCCATGCACCAGTTGATCTCGCCCGGCGCGAAAGCATCGGTCAGGCGCCCGTACCGACCTTGATCGGGATGCTTACGGTGCTCTCCTTACCGGTGATCGCGGAGCGCCCGTAAACGTACAGATTGTGGGCGCCAGGTGGCAGGCTGACGACGATGTCCCAACCGGCCAGGGCGAACTGACTACCGGGCTCGGCTGCCAGATTTGGTCTGCCCAAGCGCGCGTCGCCAAGGTACAGTCCACCGCGGTCGCGGTCTTCCAAGAAGACTTGCACGCGGTCGATTCCCGTCCCCCGGTCGGCTCCGGCGACTGGGTCGAAGGCTTTCCCCTGTATGTTCAGGCCACCGACCGCAAGCGTGTCGCCAGGTACGGGATTGGCCACCGCGATGTAGGGGCCGGGGATTACCAGCGGCGGTGAGATATAGATGACTTCTGGCGGAGGCGGTGGCGGTGGCAGAGGTTGCGGTGCGACGATGAGGAACAACTGGTCGAGTTGGGCGACGGAGACCTCCATCTCCGGGACGGAGTCAATGAGCTCGTCGTCTACCTCCGCGACCTCGACTCGGTATTTCCATCCATCCTTGTACACGTATAGCGTGCCGTCGCTCCGCTGCAGGAGCCGCCCGTGCAATCCTGGATCGACCTCTTGGCTGTAACCCGGCCTTGTGCCGGCAAGCGCCAGCACCAGCGCAACCGAAGCTCCAACCAGTTCCCAGGGTCGCGGGCCTGGCCAGCGGTGTCCTGCCATAGAAGCGAAGCCCCCTTTCGCAAGCTTGGGCGTCATCTCACGGCCGGCAAGGCCGCGTCGCTGTTGTCAACTGCCGTCGTGTCCGCGTCGGCTGGCAATCTAACGATGAACCGAGTCCCACCTTCGGCTGGAGATTCCGCCTCGATCGTGCCACCGTGCTGCTCGACGATGTCACGACTGACATACAAGCCGAGCCCCATGCCAGCGAAGCCGGAACGCAGCCGCTCCTCGTGCGCCTGATAAAAGCGTTCGAAGATCTGATTGTGTTTGTCGGGCGGGATGCCGATCCCCTCATCTTGCACGACCAGACGCAACCATCTGTCGGGCGTGCTGGTCAGCTCGACGCGGACGACGCCACCATTGGGGCTGAACTTGATCGCATTATCGAGCAGGTTGGTGATCACTTGCTCGATGCGCAGGAGGTCGACGCGCGCGACCGCGCTTTGGGGCGCGTCGAAGTGGAGCGTGTGGCGCGTCGCGATCATTTGGGTTCGCTCGATCAGCGCACGGATGACCGGGACCAGATCCACTCGCTCTTGCGCGATCGCCAGCTTCCCCGTTTCGAGACGCGATACGTCCAGCAGCTGCCCAATGAGCCGCGCGAGTTTACCCGACTGAAGTTCGATAACTTGCAACGCCTTGACGATATTGCCAGGGACTGGCGGACGAATCGTCTCGATCTGCTTAAGCGCGAGCTGCGCATAGCCTCGCTGGCTGGTAACCGGGGTCTTCAGCTCATGCGCCGCAACCGACATGTCGCACGTTTTCCACCGCCAAGGCTACGCGCTCGGCCAATGCGTCGACCAACTCGACATCGGCCTCGCTGTAGCGGCGTCCATCCGACCGCTGGCAGACAATGGCGCCCAGGGATCGCCCGCCGGCTAACAGGGGCACAGCTAGCGCCGTGACCGCGCCTGGTCGCGTCGGATCCTCGTAGAGCGCGGGTCGGCTCTCGGCGATCGCGCGTGCACCCAGGCGTCGCTCCAGGGTGCCCAATGCGTCTGCGCTGGCGACGCTGTCGGATCCGTCATCAGCGGACCTGATCGGTACGCCTTCGTCGGCGAGATCGATGGCACACCGCTCGCCCAGTATGGGGGTGGTAAGCCGCGCCACCCGCTGGAGAGTCGTCTTGTCATCGAGCGGCGACGCAAGAATCTGACTCGCCTCGGCCAGGAAGGCCACGCGCTGCTGGGCGGCTTCAGCGCGCATCTTGGCTCCCACGACCTGGGTGTACGCCTCACTGAGCCGACCACCAAGGAACCAGCCCACGGCGCCGACAAGCCCGAGAATCAGAGCCAGCACCGCGAATGCCAGCTCCAGGTCGCGCCGAACCAGGGCGAAGGCAGTTGCCGCCGGCTGCACAACGAGCACGCCCCACGCATAGTCCGGAACTGGAGCATAGGCGGCCAGGATTTCTGTGCCCTCCGAGTTGACGCTGCGGAGGCTGCCCGTCTGACCGGTCAGCACTGCCTCGACTTCGGGCCGTCCGCGCAATGAGGTCACCGATTGGACGACTTGTGGATCGGGGTGCAGAATCACCTGCCCGGCCGCATCGACCAGGACAATCTGCACCGAGTCACTCCCTGGCAAGGCTCGGAGCTGCTGCCCAAGCTTTGTCAGCGCTAGCGAGCCCAGTACCACGCCGCGACCGCCCGTCGTAAAGTCGACCGGGATCACGAGGTCCACGGTCAGTACACGGGTCGTCCGAGGAATGGTGGCGGGGCTGACAACGCGCATGCCCGTGGATCGCGCACGCTGAACATATTCGCGATCCAGAACATTCAGCGTGAACGGCGGTTGCTCGCGGCCATCAAGCGCCACGTTCCAGCCATCGGGGCGGAACAAGCCGATCATTTCCAAGGGTGAATCAGTCTGACGCGCCCGACGAAGGACCGTGTCTAGCTCGAGACGAACGGTGGCGTCGACCAGAGTGGGCGTCACCGCGAGCGTCTGGAGCGTCGCGAAGCTCGTGTCGACGAAGCCGCTGACCGTCAATGCGGCTGCTCGGGCCAGCGCAATGCGGTCCTCGCCGACCCGCCGCTCGCCCTCCTGCACTTGTCGCCCGAGGTTGGCCGCCGCGAGCAGCACCAGGGGTAGGACGCCGAGCGCAATCGCCCCCAGGACGCGCAGACGCTGCGAAACCGGCTTCGCGCGAGTATTCCTACTGTCCTGACCAGCCATCATGATCGCCTGCTCCTGGCCTGTAGGCATCTACAAGAGCGAATCGGTAACGCGTCCTGTTACATTACACCTCTCATTGGCCGCCGCCCGACCGCTCGCGGCAGGACGCTGGTGGGATGCGCTGTCGTTCGATCCGAGACCAGTGGGTGCACGATGCCCTCGAGCGGCGCGTGCCCTAAAGATCTCGTGACTATGTGGCGGGGCGGATCGCGATCGCTCGTTCCGTGCGGCCGCTTGCCGTGGCCCGGTATGCAGCAGGCCCGTTTCTCTGGCAGCCGGGCGTCGGCTGTTCTCATAGCCATGCTCCACTTGAAAGATCAAGTTCAACAGAGAAATAGCACGGCCGTTCCACGCGGCGCGGCGTCTTCGTTGCTGCACGGGACCACAACGCCAGCGACAGAAGACCTCGACGCGCGATACGCTTCGCGATCGGCTGGGTACCGCGTCCACACACGTGAGGGCCGGCCGCAGGGCAGCGGCGTCCTTTCGGGGTTGGGCACAGATCCCGTTGCCGCGACCGAAGTGACGTGGACCTGAGTATGGGTGCTTCCAGTTCACCGAACCGTGCACGGAAGTGCCGTACACAGGTGTGTCGAGTTAGCGCGGGATAATCGGCAGCACCACGTGCGACTCTCCAAGGTGGACGGTGTTGGTCGCCGTGACCGAGTGCGTGTGGCGGCCCATTGGCTCGCCGGTGTTCGGGTTGACGTCGAAGCGTGGGAAATTGCTCGACGAGATGTCCAACCTTATTCGGTGACCGGTTGCGAAGACATTGCTCGTCGGCGGCAATGAGATCGTGATCGGACACACGTGGCCTGGCCGCATGAACACTTCATGGTCCCAGCCGTCGCGGAAGCGGACGCGGAAGATCGAGTCCACCAGGTTCATCGCGAAGCCGGCTGGGAAGTCGGCGTTCGGCGGGTACTCGTCGATCAGTTTGGCGGTGAAGTCGGTGTCCGGCGCGGAGGATGAAATCAACAACTGCACGGTCATTGGACCGGTGACCTCAATGTCGTGCTCGAGAGGAGGGGTGCGGAACACGAGCACGTCGGGCCGGTCGGCCAGGCGCGGATACGGCGGCCGAGCACCGACGATACCCTCGCGCTCCACCTGGTCCATCGGACCATCCTGCACGATGCTGCGCATGCGCACATACGACGGCAAGTAGGTCAGCCAGAATGGATCGAGCTCCGGCAGTTGGACCATCTCGTAAAAGCCGGTCACGGGTCCGCCGACGGTTGGCACCGGATGATTCGGGTCGAAGCTGAACGAAAGCGAAGCGGACGCGTCGGCCGATGCGTCGTCCGAGAGTAGCCCATCCGAATGCAAGTAGTAGGGCGTGTACTGGGTGCGCGCGAGCGGCCACTCATGCTCGGATCGCCACTGCCCGCCGTGCCGCAGACGGCCCTCGGCGGTGCGCCGGCCATCGCCGCCGCCCATGACGAAGATGCGCACCGGCGGCTCGTGTTCGATGCCATTGTGAATATCTTTGAGCCAGCGATCGAACCAGCGTTCCTGCTCCGCGTTGAAGCGCGCGAAGCCCCACAGCGCCTGTGGGCCGAAGTCCACCTCGGCGACCCAGGTACGCCCGTCGCCACGCATGCTCTGGTGGTTCCAGGGGCCCATGACCAGCTGCTGGGGTGAGGTGTTCTGCTTGACCATGCTGGCGAAGTACGTCGTGGTGGCGATCGCGAACGGGTCGTACCACCCGCCGCTAAACGCGCCCGGCACGTCCGCATGGCGCTCGAAATAGCGCTGCATGTCGTTGCACGGCTGTGCCCACCAGTCGTCGTATGCGCCACGGTAGTAGTAGTTGAAGAGCACCTCTTCCAAGTGTGGGACCACGTTGAGCGGCGTCTGGCCAGGCTTGAACGGTGTTTCGTAGACCAACTCGCGCATGCGTCCCATGGCAGCAAAAAGAGATTGCCGCGCAGGCGGGTCGTGGAGTACTTCCTGTGCGTCCTGGGCGTGGAGAAAGAGCGCGCCAAACATATGCAACGCCATGGCGCCGCCCTCGCGGCTCATGTGGGCGTAAATATTGATCGGCGCGACGTCGTGCCAGAACGACGCGAGGTGCGGCGGACGCTCCAGCGCCATCGCCGTCTGGATGATGGCCGGGTGCGATGCCCCGACCGGCGCGACGCGGCCGTTCGACCATGCCTGGGCGGCGATCCATTCGACGGTGTCGTAGCCGTCGCGGCCTTCATTGACGTTGGAGCAGTGGTAGTACTGGCCGGTGCCTTCAGAGCCGTAGCGTCCGCGCAGGTCTTGCAGGACTGTTGCGTAGCCACGCGGCGTGAAGTAGTTGGCGATGCCGTCCACGTAACGCGGGGCGGTCTTGTCGTATGACGTGCGCAGCAGGATGGTCGGGAACGGCCCAGGCAGCACCCGGCCATTCCGCGCTGGCCAGTAGATATCGCTCGCCAGCCGCACGCCGTCGCGCATCGGCACCATGACGTCCTTGGCGATGACGATCCCTTGATAAAGCTCGGGTCGGGTCGCACCGAGCTTACTGATTGGTGAAGCCCTTTTCGCGCACGAGCTTTTGCAATTCGTAGATCGTGCCAGCGTTGCCAACCCCAGGCATTGGGATGCGCGCCGACACCGGCGCCAGCCGAACAGAGATGGTCGGCTCACCGCGCACGATCTTCTTGTTGAAGGCGTCCAGGTCGGTCACCCCTGACAACGGCCAGGCGTCGACGGCCGTGTACTGGTATAGCAACAAGCGTCGCGGTCGATCCGAGCGATTCGGGGCCGATCCGTGCAGCATGTGGACGTGGTGGAGCGACAGCGCGCCGGCCTTGACCTCGATCGGTACGGCGCGCTTGAGATCGACTTCGTTGCGGCTTGGGGTGATCGCACCGATGAAGAAGCCATCTTGATGGTGGTCGAGCACCGGACCGCGATGCGAGCCGGGGACCATCAGCATGCACCCGTTCTCGGTATCCGTATCGTCGAAATACACGCCCACCGCCAGCATGTCGTCGTTGGTGTGCGGATAGAACGCGAAGTCCTGGTGCCACTCAACCGGGCTGCCGCCGCCCGCGGCTTTGAGGTTCAGCTTGCTGGCCTGGAATCGGATGTTGGGCCCGATCAGATCTTCGACACGATCCAGGATGGCGTCGGAGCGCATCAGCTCATCAAAGAACGGATGGATGCGATCGGGAAACTTCAGTCGACGCACCATCGGCCGCTCGGCGCTGTGCTCCGGCTCGAGATCGTAGATATCGTTGTGCTCCGTGACACTGCGCGACTGTTCGACGAAGTCTTCGATGATCCGCCGCCCTTCGGCGACTTGCGCTTCGGTCAGCACCTTCTCGATTGCTACGTAGCCGTTCTGTTCGTAGGAACGGATCTGCTCCTTCGTTAGCACGCATCACCCTTTCTGTGTGTAGTCACCAGTCTGTCACGGAGCCGTCCGCACGACGCAGGTGCGGGAGCTCGGGGATACGATCGCTCGCGTCGTAGCGCGTCACAGCCTGCTCATCGAACTCCAGGCCAAGGCCGGGCAGGCTCGGAATGTCGTAGTAACCGTCGCGGACGACGGGGTGGACCGGGAAGATCTCGGTCATGTGCGGCGCGACGTGGTGCGGCGATTCCAGGATGCCGAAGTTCGAAGTGGCCGCGTTGATCTGCAGGCATATCGCGGCCAGGGTAGGAGCGCCGGGGTTGTGCAAGACCAGGTGGATGTTGTGCACCTCACCCATCACGGCGATCTTGCGCGTCTCGGTAATGCCGCCGGAGTGAATCGGGTCCATGCGCAGGTAGTCGATGAGCTCCTTCTCGATCAGGTGTTTGAACTGCCACTTGGTGACCATGGCTTCGCCCGTTGCTAGTGGCACGTCGATCTTTGCGCGCATCAGCTCGTACGACTGCAAGTTGTCCGGTGGGATGGGGTCCTCGATGAAGAAGGGATCGTATGGCTGAAGGCCCTGACCAAGCTGGATGTTCTCCATCGGCGTGAACCGATGATGCACGTCGATCATCAGGTCGATGTCTTCGCCAACTGCATGGCGCAGCTTCTCGAACGTGCGGATCGTGGCGCGGACCGACTTGCGCGGCTCCCATGGCCGCGCGTTGAACAGACTGGGCGTGATGCGGAGCGCCGTATAGCCCTCGTCGACGAGCGACAGTGCGCTGTCGCACATCGCCTCGTCGGTGTCCCCCTGAACGTGTGTGTACACACGCGCTCGGTCGCGCGTCTTGCCGCCCAGGAGCTCATAGACCGGGACGCCGAGAGCTTTGCCTTTGAGATCCCACAGCGCGGTGTCGATGCCGCTGATGGCACTCAACAGGATCGGTCCGCCACGCCAGAAGGTGTTCTTGTACAGGTCTTGCCAGATGTCTTCGATCTGGAAGGGGTCGCGTCCAATGATGAGTTCACGCAGATGCTTGTACGTGCCAAGGACGCCATGATCGCGGCCGCCAAGACTGCCTTCGCCGATGCCGAAGACGCCCGCGTCGGTTTCGATCTTGACGATGTTGATGAAGTACTTGTCGGTCAGTACCGTGGGAAAGACCTTGAGCTCCGTGATCTTCATCGAACTCACTTGTCCGGCCCCGCGCTTGATCCACGTAGCCGTGGGTCGAGAATGTCGCGCAGGCCGTCACCCAGCAAATTGAAGGAGAGCACAGCGAGCATGATGCCAAGACCCGGATACAGAGCCATCCACCACGCGTCTTCCATGTAGCGGCGTCCTTCCTGCAGCATCGCGCCCCACGAGGGATCAGGTGGCTGCGTGCCCAGCCCGAGGAAGCTGAGGCCAGCATCCGCCAGAATGGCGCCAGACAGTGACAACGACGTCGAAACAATCAGCGGTGCCATCGTATTCGGCAACACGTACCTCAGCAGAATTCGACCGTTGCTCGCACCCAGCACTCGCGCTGCCAGAATGTAATCCTCTGTGAGGATTGACAGCACCGGCGCGCGCGCGATGCGCGCTTTGTGTGGTGCACCGACGATGCCAATGGAGATCATCGTGTTGGTCAGCGATGGTCCGAGATATGAGGCGATAATGATGGCCAGAATCAGGCCGGGAAATGCCAGCAGGATATCTACCAAACGCATCAGCACGTTGTCGATCATGCCGCCAAAGAAGCCGGCGATCAGCCCGCTCGTCACACCCAGTAGGGTCGAAATACCCACCGCCACCACGCCGACCCAGAGTGAGACGCGAGCGCCATAAATCAGGCGCGAGAACACGTCACGACCAACGTCGTCGGTTCCCATGATGTACGTCCAGGAGGGCTCGGTGAAGCGCTTGGCAATTTGCGCGGTTGGCTCGAACGGAGCGAGGACCGGCGCCAGGAGCGAGACCAGCACGAGCAACAGGATGCCGCCAGCCCCGATCGCGCCAATCGGATTCGTGCGTACGACCAGCCCGAGATGGCCGGCACCGGAGCGCTGGACACGTGGGCTCGCGACACGCAGCTCGAGCAGGCCGGCCTGATCCATCAATCGTCCTTCATGAATAGCGGATGCGTGGATCGAGATAGACGTACATCACGTCGACCAAAAGATTGACCGTGATCGAGACGGCGGCTATGAACAGGACCGTACTCTGCACTACCGGGTAATCGCGCTGGCTGATCGCCTGGATCATCAGCCAGCCGATACCCGGCAAGCCAAAGATCTGCTCGATGATGACGGTGCCGCCGAGCAACGCGCCGAGCTGGAGTCCGATGACGGTGACGACCGGGACGAACGCATTCTTGAGCGCGTGACGGAACACCACGCCGCGCTCTTTGAGACCCTTCGCTCGCGCAGTGCGCACATAGTCCTGGCGCATCACCTCGAGCATGCCGGAGCGTGTGTAGCGCGCGATGGAGCCCATCAGGTTGGCGCTCACCGCCAGCGCCGGCAACAGCATGATTTGCAGGTTGCTCACGGGGTCCTGAAGTGGATTGGCCCACATGATGGGAATGCGCATCTTCAGAACCACTGACGTGAGTAGTAAGAGCAACACCGCCATCCAGAACGAAGGCATGGACACACCGATGAGCGAGACAACGCGCACCCAGAAGTCCGTTTGAGTGTTCTGCTTCAGGGCCGAAATAACGCCGAGTGGCACGGCCACTACCACGCCGATGACGATCGACAGCAGGGCGAGCTCCACGGTCACCGGCAAGCGCCGAAGCAGGTCTTCGCCCACGGGCTTGCGTCCGCGGAAGGAATAGCCGAAATCGCCCTTTGCGACGTCGCCCAGCCAGGTCACGTACTGCAGGTGGATGGGCTGATCGAGGCCGAGGCGGTGGCGCAGCGCGTCGCGCATCACCTGCGGAATCGTCTCGTCCGCGCCGTATACGAGGGTCACGTAGTCGGCCGGCACGAGACGAATCATCAGGAAGATCAGCATCGACATCCCAACGAGCGTTGGGAAGGTCATCAGCAGGCGGCGACCGATGTACTTGAGCACGCTGCCGTGTGGTTTAGCTCGTCACTTGTCCAGCCAGGTGTATTTGAGCGCCGGTCGGAAGGTACCGAAGTCGACCCAGTAGTCCTTGACGTACTTTTGCGCGCCGACGAATTCCATCGGCAACACTTCGTACAGGTGCGGCGCCTCTTGCAAGATCGTCCGCTGGATCTCGTTGTACATCTGGTGGCGCTGCGCGTTGTCTCTGGTCAGACGTGCCCTTTCGATCAATTCCGAGAGCTGCTGATTCTGATAGCCCCACAGACCTCCGCGCTTGTCACCCGGCGCGCGCAAATGGGTGAAATCCTGCACGAACCCGTCAGGGTCATTACGCATCCCGCGACCAGTTGGGAAGACGTCGAAATCGCCTTCGTTGAGTCGAGCCACCGCGACGCCAAATTCGACCTGTTCGATCTTGAGTTCGACGCCAATCTTGTTCCACTGCTCCTTGAGGATGACCGAGCGCTTGGGTGCATCAGCGTTCGGGAACACGACCGCGTTGATGCTGAAGCCACTCGCGTAACCGGCGTCAGCCAACAACTGCTTGGCTTCGGCGACGTCGTATTTCAGCCACTTCTGTTCGAGCTCGTCTTGAGGTATTGCCCAGTCGCCGTATCTGTTGGGAATCGGGCCAGTGAGGATGCCCTTGTTGTCATGGACTTTTTCGAGGATCTCCTTGCGGTCAAAGCCCAGGCTGAGCGCGCGACGGACGCGTGCATCGTCGAGCGGCTTGCCCTCACCCTTGATGGCGAACTGGAATACGCGTGGCGAACAGATGAAGCCTTCAAAGACTTGCAGGTTCGGCTCGCGCGCCACCCGCCTCGCCCCATCAGGCGACAGGTACGCCAGATCCACGGCACCAGAGCGCAGCGCGGCGATGCGGGAGTCCTCGTCCGGCATCAGCTTGAGGATGATCTCGTCGGCGATGGGTAAGTCCTTACGCCAGTGATCGGCGAAGCGGCGCATCGTGATGTGGTCGGACGGGGCGTACTCGACCAACTGGTACGGTCCCGTGCCGGCCTCGCTCGTCAGCAGATCCTGCTTTTCCCAGGCGCCGTCCGGAACGATCGCCGCGAAGCGGTGCATGGCGAAGGTGCCGAGCAGAGCGAGGTCAGGCTTGCTCGTCTTGATCTGGACCGTGTACTTGTCCACGGCCGTCACCGTGTCGACGAAGGTGTACCAGCTGAACGCGCCCTTCTCCTTGTCGCGCATGAGATTCATGCTGTAGACGACGTCGCCAGCATCCATCTCCTTGCCGCTATGGAACTTCACGCCCTGACGCAGCTTGAAGACGTAGGTGAGGTCGTCCGGCGTCTGCCAGGACTCGGCGAGTGATGGCGTCCTGTTGAATTGTCGGTCGAACTCGACCAGCGCGTCGTAGAACTGCTCTTTGCCCAGCTCGTTCGGCCCCGCGCCGATCCAGGGATGCAGATTCAGCCAATCGGATTGATCGGCGAAGATGATGCGCCCGCCCTTCTTGATGTTGGCCGCCGGTGCCACGGTCGGCGCCGCGGTTGGTACGGCGACCACGCCCGTCTGGATCGTTGGCTGCGCAGTTGGCGGCGTAGCCGGCTTGGGAGCCGCCGTCGGAGCGGCCGGCGCCTGCGTGGGCGCGGACGGAGCCGACGTGGCCGCGGGCGGCGCCGGGGGTTGGCAGGCCGCCACGAGCGTCGTGCCGATGCCCCCTAACGCAACAAGGGACAGCCGAATGAATCCGCGCCGTGAGATTGCGTGTGCCATGTCAATCCTCCCCGCGAGGGCTACGGTATGGCTCCCCCAGCCGCCGCAGCGCATAGTACCGCCCTCTTACCAATCGGTCACTGATCCGTCGGCGCGTCGCAGGTGCGGCAGCTCAGTGAGGCGTGTCGTGGTGTGCATGACTGCCGCCGCTTCGTCGAACTCGAGGCCCAGGCCGGGCCTGTCCGACACCTCGAAATATCCCCGTACGATCTCAGGCTGTACAGGAAAGATTTCGCGCATCACGTCGGACTGCCCGACCGATTCCTGAATACCGAAGTTGAGGACTGAAGCGTCCAGATGAATACAGGTCGCGGCGCACACGGGCGATGATGGGTTGTGGAGCGCAAGATCGATGCTGTGGACCTCGCCCATAACGGCGATCTTCTTCGTCTCGGTAATGCCGCCGGCATGCACTGGATCGACTCGCAAGTAGTCGATGAGCTCGTTTTCGATGAGATATTTGAAGCTCCATTTCGTCACCATCGCTTCGCCTGTAGCGAGCGGTACGTCGATCTTGGACCGCATGAGCGCGTAGGACTGCAAGTTGTCGGGCGGAATTGGATCTTCGATGAAAAACGGCGCGTATGCTTGAATTGCCTGTCCGAGCCGCACGTTTTGCATCGGCGTAAAGCGATGGTGTACGTCGATCATCAGGTCGATGTCTTCGCCGACGGCGTGACGCAGCTTCTCGAACGTGCGGACGGTGGCGCGGACCGATTTGTCCGCGTCCCAGGGTTGGGCGTTGAACAGCGCAGGCACGAAGCGCAGGGCCGTGTAGCCTTGCTCGATCTTCTCGAGCGCGCGCTCACACAACTCATCGTCAATGGCGCCGTTCAAGTGGGTATAGACGCGCACCTGGTCGCGCGTCTTGCCCCCCAGCAGGTCATAGACGGGCACGCCGAGCCGCTTGCCCTTGAGGTCCCACAGCGCGATGTCGATGCCGCTGATCGCGCTGAGCAGTACGGGCCCACCCCGCCAGAAGGTGTTGCGATAGCACTCCTGCCAGATATCCTCGACGCGCGATGGATCGCGGCCGATCAACAGCGGTTTGAGGTGTTGCATGACGCCCAGCACGCCCTGGTCGCGACCCGCAAGGCTCCCTTCGCCGATGCCATACAGCCCCTCGTCTGTTTCGATCTTGACCAGAATCATGTTGTGGCCAGGCCCCGCGATGAGGAACGTCTTGATGTCGCTGATCCGCATGCGCTCGATCGTAGTCGGCCGGACGCGATGAATGACTTCGACCCGATTCGGTTCGAAGTGATTCGCAACGCAGTGTTGGCCGCGACCGAAGAAATGACCGCCACGCTGCGTCGTAGCGCGTACTCGACGAATATCAAGACGCGCGCCGACTTCTCGTGTTCGCTGTTCGATCGCCACCTGCGCGCTGCTGTCCAGGCGTTCACGCAGCCGGTCCACCTGGGCTCGCTTGTCGAGCTCGTCCCGCGGGCGGTCCGCACATTCGGCGCTGAGAGGCTCGAGCCTGGCGACATGCTGGTTTACCAACGACCCGTATGCCGGCGGCGGCCACCTCAACGACTGCGCGAGTTACTCAATCGGAAGGCGGACGATGAAACCGGTATCACCGGACTTAGATTCCACGGATATGTCGCCGTGGTGTCCCTCGACAACGATCCTGCGTACGATGTCGAGACCGAGTCCAGTGCCTTTGCCTGGCTCCTTGGTGGTAAAGAACGGATCGAAGATCCGTGAGACCAGCTCGGAGGGGATGCCCGGGCCCTGATCGCGTATCTCGACAATCACCGCGTTGTTCTCATGTCGCGTCCGGATAGTGACCTGCCCCCGACCGCCCATCGCATCGATCGCGTTATCGATCAAATTCGTCCACACCTGGTTCAACTCCGCGCCGTTGGCTTGAATGGGTGGCAGGTGCTCGTCATACTCGCGGAGGATCTGGATCCCCAGGCGGACTTTGTGATCGAGGACCAGGAGCGTTTTTTCGATGCCATCGTGCACACTGACCTCCTGCTCGGGAGCTCGATCCATGTACGAGTACTCTTTGACCGCCCCGACGAGTTGCGAGATCCGGCCCACCGCGTCGTCGACCTGATCGATGAGATTGGCTGCCAGCAGCGTTGCAGCGATCCAGTTCAGCCCCTGGTTAAGTGCACGGTCACCCAGGAGTTTCGCCGCCGTGTCCAACCACGATTCATCGAAGCCTAGCGAAGTGAATGTCGACGCCACGCTCCAAGAATTCTCCACACCATGCTCGTCTAACCAGCTGCCAACCGCGTCTTCAGCGTTGGCGAGTTCAATGGCGTTGCGCGTTGGCTGCCGCACCGCGCTGGCGGCTGCCTCGTTCTGCAAACTGACTAGTCCGCGTAATCGGTCCGATGGCAGATCCGCGCGCGCCAGCCAGCCGACCACATCCTGGAGCTGTTGCATCGCACCTCGCAGAGCGGCTGTCGCACCCATAGCCGCGGCGGCCGGATTGTTCACCTCATGCGCGAGACCCGCCGCAAGCCGCCCCAGCGAGATCAGGCGCTCGCGCTCACGGACCGTCGCTTCGATGCTCTCGAGGCGCTGCAGGTAGCCGTCCAGCAGGTGCTTCGCTACAGGTGACCACTCGGCGAGCAAACGTCCGAGCTCGCTGGACGGCAGCCGGAAGAAACGGCTCGGCTGCAGCGCTTTGGCCGTCGCGCGGTAGCCGCTGACCACAGCCGAGCCCGTGAACGCCTGAATGCCTCCACCGTACGTCCCGGGCCGCGAAGCCGTTCCGATCCGTATCCGTTGACCACCCACGTGCCGCAACAGCTCCATCTCGCCGCCGAGCAACACCCAGAGGAATTCCGCCGGCTGTCCTTCCACGAAGATAGTCTCGCCGGCATCGAAGCTCATCTCGCTGCCCAGCCCCGCCAGCGTGCGCAATTGTTCATCGGAAAGGCTTTCGAACAGGAACGTCGCGCCCAGGTCGCCGGCGAGCGTCACAGCGTCTCCAGATACTGGTGGATGAGGTACACGGCCATGGCGCCTTCCCCAACGGCGGAGGCAACTCGCTTCATCGAGGACCGTCGCACATCGCCGGCAACGAAGACTCCTGGCAGGCTGGTTTCCAACGGTAACGGCTCCCGCTCGAGTGCCCAGCGCGGGGACGTGCCGTCGCGCAACAACTCGGAACCCGAAATGATGAAACCTCGGTCGTCACGGGCGATCGCCTCCCCCAGCCAGTCGGTATGCGGGTACGCGCCGATGAAGACGAACAGGAAGTCCGCGGCCACCTGGTGTTCAGATCCTGCCGCTCTACTTGCGATCGCGATTGACTCCAGGTGTTCTTCGCCGGATGCTGCCGCCACTTCGCTGTTCAGTTCGACTCGAATATTGGGAATGGCACGAATCTGCTCGATGAGGTACTGCGACATGCCCTTCTCGAGCCGGCCGGCGCGAACGAGCAGCGTCACCTGACGTGCAAAGCGTGCGAAATACACGGCAGCCTGCCCGGCCGAGTTGGCTCCTCCAATGAGGTACACATCTTGACCGGAAACACTCTGGGCTTCACCAAGCGCAGCACCGTAATAGACACCGCGGCCCGTCAATTTCTCCAGGCCAGGTGCGGTCAGCCGACGGTAATCGACGCCGGTGGCGATGAGCACAGTGTGAGCGCTGAGCTCGCCGCCGCCGGCCAGGTGTACTAGCCGCGCCGCACCGTGCGCCTCGAGACTGCACGCGTCCTGGACGGTGATGATTTCCGCGCCGAACCGTCGGGCCTGCGTTGTCGCGCGGCGCGCCAATTCGGACCCGCTCACTCCGGCGGGAAATCCCAGATAGTTTTCGATGCGGGAGCTCTGGCCTGCCTGGCCTCCGGGTGCCTCGCGCTCGACCAGCACGGTCCGCAGACCTTCGGACGCGCCGTAAACGGCCGCTGCAAGACCGGCTGGTCCGCCGCCGACGACAACCAGATCGTAAAACGGCAGCTCGGCGCGCGTCTGCAAGCCGATCTGGATAGCGACCTGGGCGTTGTCTGGCGCCTCGAGCACTGTGCCGGACGTGGTCACGACAATGGGTAGACGGTCGGGAGTCGGACTGATTTGTGACGCTGCCAGTAGTTCTCGTGCATCCTCACTCGTCTCGACGTCCAGCCACTGAAAAGGGACGTGATTGCGGGCGAGCAGATCCTTGATCTCGTGCGAGCGTGCCGACCAACGGTGCCCGATGAGCCGCACGCCTTCGAACGGCGGCTTATAGTCGGCGAGCCAGTCCTCGATCAACTCATCGAGTACGGGGTACAACTTCTGCTCTGGCGGGCTCCACGGCTTGAGCAGGTAGTAGTCAAGGCCAACCGTATTGATCGCACGAATGGCGGCGTCGATATCGGCGTAGGCAGTCACGAGGACGCGCTTGGCGATCGGGTAGAGCTCGATTGAGAGTTCCAGGAACTCCACTCCAGTCATTCCGGGCATACGGTGATCCGCCAGAATGAGGGCCACTTCGTCCTCGGCAAGCCTGAGCTCGCGCAGAGAATCGAGAGCGCGTGGGCCAGACTCAGCGCGCACCACGCGAAAGCGTTGCGCGTACTTGCGCCGCAAGTCGCGTGTAAGCGCTTGCGACACCGCGGCGTCATCGTCCACCGTCAGGAGCACTGGTTTGCCCGCCATGTGATTGCGTCCCTCCAGTCCCAGCCATACGGCCGGGTAGCTCCGCGTGTCCGTTCGCCGCCGCGCAAGCATACTCGACACAGGTTGAGACGAAGACGCCAAGGACTGGCCATGCCCAACGCGCTGCCAGGTCGGACGATCTTTCGCGCGGGCCAGCGGCGAGTCCGAGCATCACGAAGGCCAATGACCAGCAGCAGCAGCCGGTGCTCGACGGCGGGTTTATCATCGCCCGACAGTGTGAATCGTCGGACTTTAGGACTTCCGCTACGACTCGACGTGCCTGGACCGCGACGTTCCAGCCGGACTTCACCCCGCCGATGACCGTCCGGTGGTCGAATGCTTGGAAACGCCGTCACGGACTGTGTGCGCGAAGGTCCGGCGGTCTTGGTGGGCTTGCGACGACTCGGGTGGGCGGCACCGAAGTCGGTACGCGACCCCTCAGCGAGTGACGCCCGGCGCTTTCTGAGCGAAGTCAGGCGCGATCGGACTGCAACCGCGTCGGCCTGCTGCCCCATCCCATGGGTTGCCTCCTCGCCGACTCCAAGGGAGGCCTGACCACAGATTCACGGCCTCAACTGCTGACGCACGTCCTCGATGGCTCGTTCGACGGACGGCCGCACGTACGGGTGTCCCGACCTGGCTGCGCGACCAGCACGCGAGCACCAAGCTGGGCGGCAGGGCTCATGAGTTCTGCGCTGGCTGGCGCGCGGAACGCAGCAGGTCGGCGCGGTCGACGACGCCGAGCAAGCGGCCATCGGCATCGGTAACCGGGAGGACCTTGCGGCGAGCCTCGAGCATGCGTTGCGCCGCCGCCGCGACGGGCGTGTCTATCGGGACCGTCAGCGCCGGCGCTCGCATCACGTCGCGAGCGGTGGCTCTGGTGTCGCCCTTGAAGCGGCCGCGCCGCATCAAGGCGGCCATGAGGCCCGTCTGCGCACCCGGGTCGAGCTTTCTCAAGAGATCGGCGTCGGTGACGACGCCAAGCACACAACGATCGGTGTCCACGACGACCGCCCGATTCAGGCGAGTAGACGTCACTGCATCGAGCACCTCGCCCAGCGGGGCGTCGACGGCCACGCTCGGCACGTCGGTGCGCATCAGGTCACCGACCACGTTGGCTGGTACCTCGCTGGCTGGTCGCTCCGGGGTTTCCGGAGCGTGATAGTCCTCGCCCATGGTCCGAAGCACGTCCAGGCGGCTGAGAATGCCGACCAGGCGCCCCGTCTCATCCACGACCGGCAGTCGCTTGATATGCCGCTCTGCCATCAGATGGGCTGCCTCATCCAATGCTGCATCTGGCGACACGGACACCACCTGAGGAGTCATCACGTCAGCCGCGGTGCGCTCGCGCGCGCCCGACGTCACGAGCTCGCGCTCCAGGGCAGCTCCGCCCAGTGCCGCCAACAACTCGATACGTGCGCTCAGCCCGCCACGTTCGACGAGGTCCCGGTTGGTGATGATTCCAACCAGGCGCTGGTCGCGATCGACAACGGGCAGCGCTCGGTAGTCGCGCTCCAGGAGCATCCGCACGATCTCGCCAAGTGGCGTACCGGGATGGGTGAATACCACCTGGCGCGTCATCACCTCGCCAACGCGGTCGGGCGGCAAGGGCCGCGGGTCGCGATGGGTGTACCTGACGATGTCGACGTCTTCCAGCGTGATGGTCCCAGTACGCACCAGTTCACACACATGCGGCAGCAGGCGTTCAACGCGTTCGGGTCCGTCGATCCACTCGACCAGCACAGGCAGGTCCGGCACGATATCCGCGAGGCGGGCGAGGTGCAGCTTGGAATGCGCTCCGAAACCGGCCAGCCCACGCACCATCGTCGCGCCGGCCGCTCCCTCCTTGCGCAGGAAGTTCATGATCGTCTCCCACAGCGGCTCGTGGTGACCGGGCGCCTTGTCGAGCTCGCCGATGTAGATCCGAACGCGCTTGCCCGTGCCGACGATGTCCATGCGATCCGCCCCCTGTCAGAGTGATATGAACCGGGCCAGGCTCGCACCCAGCCATACACCGACCACGCCGAAGGTGTTGCTTCCGACAACATAAACATCCGCACGCGGCCAGGCGCCGGTCTGTACGAGTGATAGCGCTTCCCTGGTGACGCGCCACGTATATGATGCGCGGCCGGGCCGACGTGCGCATCTTCAGGATGCACTGGAGGCTATGGACGCGCTGCTCCGGCTCGTGCCGGCGGGAGCCTCCGTCGTTCCGGCGAGCGCGTTCCGCTCAGAGCGCGGGCGTGCCGTTCTCGTGGCGGAACCAGGCCGCTTCAGACGGACCGTCTGGCGGCGGTGCGCGAGACGTACGCCAGAATGTTGGCTAACGCTGACGTCCAACCGCAGGATCGGCGAGCTTCGGACGCGGCACGCGAACGCGCCCTCGTCTCGGCCGAGCCCGTCAAGGTGCAGGTGCGGCCCGTCCTCGAAACGCTCGCGCACGATCGCACCGGCGCGACTGCGGGCATGCTGCGTACGCGTGACGACGACTACGCGCGGGTGTTCATCTTGGACGCCGTCGATGCCGCGCGCCAGGCGTTCAGCGCGCCGTGGGCTGAGCCGCTGGATACCGCGTATCGGTCGCCGGATCAGACGGAGCTGATGAGCTGGGTCGCCCCCGGCCGCCATGCTCGGCGATGCCTACGAGCTGTCAATCTTTCCGGGCAGTTTCGGCGTCGTGCGGTGGCTGGAGCCACAGCGCGTGTCGTTGCGCTGGACCTCCCTGTGTGATGTGCCAGCACTCGGTGGTGCCACCCCCGCGAACGTGGACGCGTCTGGTACGCGCGACCCGGCGCAACCAGCGGGCCTGGCATATGAGGGTCTGGTGTGGTGTGACGATCACTGGGCGTGGTTCCGCAAGACCATACCGTGTGCTTGCGGCGGCGCTGGCTGAGTAACGCCACGCTGGCATTCTGGGTGCGCTCGAGCGTTTCGCGACGAGCGGCGGCTCATCGGCATCCGCACGCACCGGACCGGGCGAAGCGGGCCGACCGGTTAACGCGTGTGCCGCGAACGCCTCGTTTGAGTCGCGCGTGATCTCGACGGCACCCGCTTCGCCGATAAGCCATCGCCACCAGCAGGAGACCGGCGCCCCACCAGACCCATTCGACCTGCCGCGTTGGCAGGAGCAACGACACGCACACGACGAGCCCAGCCATGGCGCAGACCGCCCCGATGAGCACAACAGCTGCGCGTGGCATGTGTTTCAAGCCGCCTCAGGTGCTGGCTGCGAGCCCAGCCTGTTGGCCAGCAGAACGTAAATCAACACCTGCGCGACGTCTCCGTCCCAGCGTGGGACGGGCGCCCGGCGATCGGCGAGCGAAACGCCAAGTCGCTCTTCGAGCCGCTGACTCGCACCGTTGTCGACCGCGACGTGCGCCTCGACGCGTCGGAGGCCACACTGGCCCAGCAGTGTGTGAGGAGTAACCGCATGGCCTCGGTGGCGATGCCGCGGCCCTGAGCGCTGTTGCGGAGCCAGTACCCGACCTCGCCGCTAGCGCGTGCCCAATCGACGCTGTACAGACCAACCTCGCTGAGGAAACGGGTGCCGCAGCGGTCCCAGATGCCGAACACCTGACGCCGCTGCGTCTCGCGTCATTGACGATGTTGGTGGAGTGTCCACGGTGTGCTATTCCCTCAACGCCACTATTGCTTCGATCACCAGGGAGTGAAGGCCGCCCCCACCCGGGCGGCGGGTCGGCACGAATGTCCTCTTGCCAAGTGCCGCGGGGGGTGCGCAGGTGGCGGACCGGGCCAGCCGGCCCGGTGCCCAACCACCAGGCCGTCAATTCCAGGTTTCTTCGCTCTCCCAGTCGGCCGACCCCCAGCGCGCACCGTCCCAATAGGTGCTGCCCCAGCGAGCGCCATCCCAATACGCGGCACCCCAACGAGCACCATCCCAGGTAGTGCTGCCCCAGCGGGCGCCATCCCAGTAGCTGCTGCCCCAGCGAGCGCCATCCCAATAAGCGGCACCCCAGCGGGCGCCATCCCATATCAGTGTGTTGGAGCCACTCGGTGGCAGGACCCCGCTGACCGGGAGCGGGCCCGGCAGCGGGGCCGCCAGCGGACCAGCCGCGGACCCGAGTGCGTTCAAAACGTCCAGCGCACCGGCGCTATCCGGCTGGCCCGAGTATGTTCGCGCAGTACGGACCAGCAGCCCCTTGATCTGGTCTGGAGTCAACGTGGGGTAGCGCTCGAGCAGCAGCGCGACGGCACCCGTGACCATCGGCGCGGCCATCGACGTGCCGCTCAGGCGCAGATGTTTGGTGTCGCTGGTGATGCGCTCCGGAAAGTCGCGCGCCAGGCGCGAGTTGGTGTGGTCTTTGCGCTCGCCCAGAGCGCTGACGATCATGCGGCCCGGCGCGACCAGGTCGGGCTTGGCAAAGCCGTCTTCGGTAATGCCTCGGCTGCTGATCGGGCACAAGCTGTCGTCACTCGGCGATGCCGTCTGGTTGTCATCAAGGCAGCCAACGGTTATCACGTACGGATCGTTGCCTGGCGCATACCAGACCGCGTCTTCAGCCGTGCCAAAGTTGCCGGCCGCAGCCACGATCGTCACACCATCGCGCCAGAGGTGCTCGACCGCGGCGTTGATGGGGCTGGTGGAGTAGCTCTGGGCGACGCCCGCCGACACCGACAGATTAAGCGCCCGGATGTGCTTGCCATCACGGTTGGAGTTGACCCAATCGAGGCCGCGCAGCAGGTCGGACTCGTAGGCAACCCCGGCGTCGTCGGAGATCTTGACACTGATGACCCTGGCGTTGGGCGCTACGCCCAGATAACGACCATATGGATCGCTGCCAGTGATGACACCGGCGACGTGCGTCCCGTGACCATAGTCGTCTACCGGCCCATCCTTCGCGAATTGGTTGACGTTGATCGCCTCGACGTTGTGTTCCAGGTCATCGTGGACCGGATCGATTCCGGTATCCAGGATGGCAACTGTCACATTCGCACCAGTCGCCGAGGGCACGCCAGAGCCGGCCCACACGGCCTGAGCGCCGGTGTTGAGTGGGTAGCTCGTCGTGAGCTTGCTCCAGTCAACCGTCGCCTTTTTGCGGACCGGCCCGTCTGGTGAGACGTAGCGTACGTCTGGGTTCTGCGCCAGCGTCAGGACAGCCGACTGCGTCACATTCATGACGAAAGCCGGAATGACCTTGAACTCCTGTACTGGCTGGCCACCGACGGGTTTAGCGATCGAATCCTTGCTTCCGCCTGGATTTGACTTCTGGACGATGACGCGCACGAGCTTCGTAGGCTCGACCTGCGCGCCGTATTGCAACAGCGGGTGCACTTTGAGCGAGGTGTCGATGCTCGGCGTCGCCGTTTGGGCGCCGGCGCTCGGGCTCAGCGCCGAGCCGAGGACGACGCAGGCCAGCACCCGCGCCAGCACGCGCCAGACCTTTGTGTTTCGCATGAGTTGGGGCCTCCAGGAAGCTTGGACGCCCGCATGCGCGCGTCCAGGATGGGCTCATTTCGGCAACCCGGCGGTCGTGTCCTGGGTTAATGACAGGGGGTAGACCCGTGGCTTTGCGTCGCCGCCTTTCGGCGGGTTTGCCTGTTCGTTTCGATCCCTTAGAGTTTCGGCCCGCGCGAGCGCTGCGCCCGCCCCTTAGTGGAGGATCCCGTCCCCCCAACTCTGGGGACGTTCGCGTCTTCCGCCAATCGTAGAAGCTTAGGAAGTCTGCGTGGCCTCGGGCCGACCGTGCGGAACCCGACACGGCCTGCCTTCGAACGTGGCGCCCCTCCAGGTCTTACTCGAGCGCGACGGTCGTACGCTGCATGAGTGCAGGGCGAGCGAGGAGCGCGGGCAACTCGACTGGTTCGGTTAGGTCCCGGGGCTGAAGGGATCGGCGGCAGTGGCAGGGCGAGCCGGCGAGCCTGCTCGAGACAGCCGACGCGATGTTGCTGATTCAGCTCGTGGCGCGAGCTCGACGGGATCCCGAGCTCCGCGGACTCGCGGGCGCGCCGCAGCCTGCCCTTATTCGGGACAACAATCCGTACCTTCGAGGATGGTGCACTAAACCCCGAGTGCACGGCGGCGGCAGTGCTTCGCGGCCGTCATCATCTATGTGAGCCTGCGATTGCACACGCACCACACGGCCGACTCGTTTTAATCACGGGATGGCGCTTGCCGCGTGATGGCACAAATGCGCACCGGTTGGCGACGGCGCGGCTAGCCCGCAGGCGGCCTCGCCGTGTGAAATTCGGTGCGGAGCGCACGCGACGCCACAAAGCGCGTAGCCCTCTAGGCGAGCTCGAATAGCGCCAGCCCGTGTGCTGAGTAGGACACTACATGGCTTCGCCGTGGTTCGGCCAAGTGGTCGCGCGTGAACAACGTCGCCATCGCCGCAACCACCGCGGGCAAGGCACTGGTCTATGACGACTGCGTCAAGAACGGCGTCGCGGCGCTCACCCACGATTGATGGACACGTTGCCGTAAGCATGCTGGTCATCGGCGACATGCGCACCATGCGTGTGATATACGCCGTCGATGAGTCGTCCAACACCGTCTTGAACCGCTCGATTATCCAGTTGCGACGCTACGCGAGGCCAATGGGCACCGGGCCCGTCGAGGCAAATCAGGCGGATAAGTTAGCCGTCCGGGGCCGCACCGGCGTAGATGGGCACGCCAACCTGCTGCATCAGCCCCAGGTCGTCACGGTGATTCCAAATCTCCGCCACCTTGCCCTCGCGAATACGGAAGATATTCACCCCCGAGAACCGGGCCCGCTTGCCGGTCGCCTCCATGTTGCCCCAGGGCCCACTCTGGGTGCCCTCGGCCGTCCATCGGGCCGCAACCAGGTCATCTTCGGCGACGAGGATATCCACATGAAACGTGAGGTCAGGGAAGGCCCGACGGAAATCGGCAGCTATCTTTGCCTGTCCTGCAGCACCTGGCCCAGCCTGCGTCGGACGCAGATCGTTGCGCACGTAGTCGTCGGCGAAGATCTCCTGAGCCACAGCCACGTTGCCGCGGTTCCACACCTCGTCGTAGAAGCGGCGAATTAGGTGCTTGTTCGCCTCGGTTGACATTTGTGCACCTCCAGTCCAGGTCGAGTCTGATGTCCACGGTCCGAATCTTACGTATGCCGTGGACGACGCTGATGCGGTAGACAGCCTCGCAGAAGCAGCTGTGGATGGCGTGTGGCGGAGCCGAGCGGTGGCCGCGGGCGCACGTGCCCACGTCCGGTCCGTCGATGATGTCGATGATGAGGAACGTGCGCTGCGGACCCTGCTGCGACACTGCCCGTCCTAGCGACGAATGCGATCGTCACGCTTCGAACCCGGCTTGGGATCGTCGGTCGGTGCGGTCGGCCAGTCAAGCTGCTCTGCGACGCCGCCCGTCGGAGGAGGTCAACCGTGAACCCACCGCGGCTCAACGTTGTGCCCAGACGGCGATGCCAACTTCTCCATCAGTTGAAATGGCAGCAGATCCAGGCCATCGCGATTCTCGAGGGGACCCGCCGATCAGTGACATCGCAGCGGGACAGATCGCCGCCACGTTTAAGCTGCCCCTGGCTGACGTTATTCTGGACGCAGGTCAGGTTTCCGCGTGGGGTCACTCAAATGACGACTTGCTCGTGTGGCTCGAGCACCGCCATATCTGGAGCGCGCGCGGAGCCCTGGCATACCTGATCAGCCTGCGCAGTGCTCTGCAGCACGACTCGAATCGAGGCTCGTCAGGCTAGCAATGGAAGTGCGCCCGGTGCCTGCGGCCGAGTGGCGGTTCGTCTATGCCTGCGGGCATCGACACCTATTCACCGCGCCCGGCACGCCAGACGAACTCCTGCGGCTAACGGATTGGTTGGAGCAGCACTGGAACACGTGTTCACAGTGCGACCGCCCCACACAGGCCTGGCGAGCGTCCTCGAGGGTTGGCGTTAACTCATAGCTCCTGCTACCGGCAACGAATTCGTTGCCTCACATCAAGCGCTACCGAGAAGCGTACCTCTTATAACCGCGAGGCAGCGAAGTAAGTACGAGCTGGTGGCCGCGCTCGGGGTGCGTTACGGCAGCGCCGATCGGGTCGGCAAGCGCCCGCTTACTCGACCACTTCTGTGCGGTGTCTGCCCAAGTACCCGTCGACGGCGAGTTCGTCGCGATCCTCCGCCAGGCAGTCGGCAGCGTCGATCTCTAACCAATCCAGGGAGGGAAATCTTCGATGTTGCCTTCGTTTGAACCAGTTACCGCCGCGGCTTGCGCGATGCTCGGTAGTCGAACGAGCGCGCTCAGACTGAGGAGGACCGCAATCGTTGGCCTGACGGTCGCAGTTGATGGTCGACCACGAGCACGTCCGCGAGGTCTATGTCGAGCTGCTGCGGCTCCTGTACTCCAAGGTGCACGCCAGCGTGCCACTCCTGGCAGCTTCGTCTGCCGCCCTCGAGCGCTCCATCCACGACCAGGTGGCTGCGGGCATGGGCGACTGGCTGCACGAACACGCCTCCGAGGAGCAGCACCACGACGAGTGGCTACTTGAGGACTACACGACTATTGGCCGTGATCCGGCGGAATTGGGCCGCCAGGCTGGTTCCCGACCATCGCGGCCCTGGTCGGTTCGGTGTACTATAGGGTGCTGCACGCTCACCCGTCGCCATCCTCGGGTACTGCGCGGTCCTGGAATGGAGCCCGCCGTCCGAGGCATTCATCGATCCGCTCGAGGCCCGTACAGGCTACCCCGCCCGTGCCTTCTACACATTGCGCCAGCATTCGGCCGTCGACGTCGACCACGGAGCCGAGGTATTCGACCCCCTGGACCGCCTCCCTCTTTGCCCGGAGCGCGACGCGCTCATCGGCCTGACCACTCTACAAACCGCCGATCTGCTGATCGCTGCGGCGGACGAGCTGCTGGAGGAGGTATCTGGTGACATCGCGTAGCGTCCGCGTCCTGGCGGCGATCGTGGGCGTCTCGCTCGTTGGCCCAGGGTTGTGGGCCATGCTGGCGCCCGAGAGCTTCTACGCAAGTGTGGCCACGTACCCACCCTACAACCAGCATTTTGTGCATGACATCGGCGCCTTCATGATCGGACTCGGTGTCACGCTCGGGGCTGCGTTGAGGCTACGTGACGCACTCCTGGTGGCGCTCGCCGGCAACGGCGTCGCCGCTGTGGGGCACTTCGCTTCGCATGCGGTCGATCGCCAACTCGGCGGTCAAGTGACCGACCCGCTCACGTTCGGCGTGTTCGCAGTGGTGCTGATCGCGCTCACTCTGTGGCGGGCGCGCGTGGTCGGTTCTCTGCCGCCCTGACCGAATCGAGCCGGGCGTTCAGCTAAAGCAGAGCAGCCATTGTGGAGGGCCGATGTGCCCTTCGTTCCAACACAGCAGCAGGACATTCGCGGGTGTAATTGCTGCGCCTCACGATAGCGAGCCATCCGCGGACTCGCCAGAGTCCGGATCTGCGCACATCGCGACGACAAGCCCGCGCTGCCGCAGGCACGCCTAGCTCGTGCGGCGCATGACCATCTGGACGGGATTGCCGTCAGGGTCGGCTACCCACGCGGCGCGCAAATCAGCGAGGAAATCGTGTGGCTCACTGAGCGGTCGCGCACCTTGCGCGGTGAGCGACGCGAAGGCCCGATCCACATCGTCGGTCCACACAACCACCTCGCCGCGGGGTGGACCACCGCTGAGTTCCAGGCTGTGAATTTGACGCGCGGACTCGATCGACGCCACGCCCAGAATGAGCCCGCCCAGACGCATTTCAACATGGATCGGTTTGTCGTCGCGTGGCGTACGGAACGTCTCCATGAACCCAAATAGGTCACGATAGAAGCGCAGTGAGCCTTCGACATCCGCCACGTAGAGATTGATCTGAGGGTCGCGGAACATGCCTCTACCGTACACGCCGCCTGCCCAACTCGAACCTTTCGATGCAGGAAGGGCCAATGCGGCTGGGCTGCACTCCATACCCACACGTGATCGGCCTGACCCGGTTCGCGGGGCTGGCAGACCATAGTCGACGGACGGGGGCGTCAGGCGGTGGTCGGCGGGATCGTTGGGGTCCCGCCGACCTGCTGACGTTTGCGTAGCCTGGCGGGCGGCCATCACGAGGCTATAGTCGGGGCACGGGGAGCTGGCGCAAGCTCATTCCGACTCCGGCTGCACCGATCCCGAAGAGTACTCCTGAGAGCCTGACAACCAGCTCAGGTCGGAAGACGCGTAGCTGGCGACCCCGGCCACGACCGACAGGAGCAAAAGGCTGGATGAGTAACGAGCGCCAGCGCCCGTTCGTCGCGATCGTAACCCAGCTGCGTGTTCAAGGACCACCACCCCAGCCCGCCGGAGATCGCCGTCATCAGTACGACGACGCCGAGCGACATGAGCTCCACTCTCAGCTTCAGTAATCCGCTGCGAATGCGAGTCTTGGTTGTACCCAGTGGCACACGTAACGCGTTGGCCACCTGCTCATGGGTCAGCTCTCCGAGGAAGGCCAACGCCACGGCCTCGCGTTGCGCCTGGGGCAGGACCTGGAGCGCGCCCCGGACGGCCGAGCGGCTCTCATTGCCTGCCAGCTGCTCCCCCACCCCAGGAGCTTCATCGGCAAGCCCGTCGAGGAGTACTCCTTCCGGGTCCGCTTCAAGTTGCGGACGAGAGCGCTGCCGACGCAGCTCGTTGATAATGCGGCGGCGGGCGATCTGGAAGACCCACGGCCGGAAGCTGCCTCGGTGCGGGTCGAAGTTGCGCGCGTGCTGCCAGACAGAGAGGAAGACGTCCTGGACGATCTCCTCCGCGGATGGGCGATCCAATTGTCGCGCAGCCAGGCTCGTCAGGACTGGACGGTAGCGTTCTTGCAGTGGGTCCAAGGCATCGTGGCGGCCCTCAGCAATTCTCCTGACCAGCTCTTCGTCTGGAACGGGGTGTGCCTCAATAGTCTTCACGTACGGCAGCCTAACGACAGCGGTCCGCCCAGCCATCGACGGAATCCCGCATCCCTGGCCGGGGTCGGCAAAATGGGGGTGAGGGATTTCCCCCACAAATTCCTGGCAGAATGCAGCGGACGCGGACGCGTGTATGCGCACTCCTGAAACGGACTGTGCTCGGAATGAAGGGATCGTTCGTCGGCTTGCTGCCCGGTTTCCTGGCGGTGTCCGCGTTGGCTGGGCGGCGGGCCTTTGCTCAGGACATTGCTCCGGCAATAGCTCGGGTGGCGCTGGGGATTCGCTAGGATAGCCTCTTTACCGGGGGCCGTAAGTCTTAGCGGCGAACCCGATCCGGGATATTCCGGTGGACGGACTGCCATGGATCATCTCGCACTCTACGGGTGAGCTTCGCGGAGATGGGCGACGCGGACATTTCGGAAAGCGTCACCCTTCCCCAGCGATGCGTGGCGCCGATCGTGTTAGTTCCGGTTGCGCCGGAATCGGCAGCCGGTTCGAAGGGTACGGAAGGTCGCTTGCCTCCAAGCCCCGGTTCGCCGGGCGGCCGGGCGCTCGATTGCAACACCGATTGCGCTCGGCTGCTTCACTGGTTACTGGACGACCACAGTGCCACGGATGAAGGGGTGAATCGTGCAGCCATAGGCGTAGGTGCCCGGCTGCGAGAACATCATGCTGAAGGTGGCGTTGGGCGACAATGCGCCCGAGTCCCAGACGTTATCGTTACTGGTAGTCGTGTGGTCGACCGGGTCGGTGTTGGTCCACGTGATCGACTGTCCAGCGGAGATCGTGATCGTCGCGGGGACAAAGGCGAACTTAGCGATGCTGACCGCAACCGCCTGGCCTTGGGAGGCCGCGGGCACGGGAGCCGGTGCCTGAGTAGCCAGTGCCTGAGTAGCCGGTGCAGCCTGGGCTTGTGGTGCTGCCTGTGCTCCGCCGCTGACGGGCACTGCTCCCGATTGGACCACGATCTTGCGTGGCGCATTGCCCACAGGAATCGTGGCAGCCACTGTGCTGGTGGCCAGGTCGACGATCGACACGTCATTCGACTTTTCGTTGGTCACATACGCAAAGTGGTTGTCCGAGGTAACCGCGATCCAGTGCGGCATATCGCCGATCTTGACTGTGCCTGTACTGGCGTACGTATCTGGATCGAACAGATCCAGTTCGCCAGGTCCCTGGGCCACGACCATGCCGAACTTGCCGTCTGGTGTGAAGAATGGATGGTGCGGCGAGGCGCCCGTCGGGATCTGCGTGACGATCTGATCGCTTGCCCGATCCAGAACTAACAGGGCGTCCACGCCCGCCTCGGTGAAGAAGACCTCGTGCCCATCCGGACTGACGTTCAGTGCACGCGGCGTGTGGTCGAGCGAGACGGATCCCGTCTCGATGCCACTCGGGATGTCGATGATTGCCAGCGCCTCGGAGCCAGCTTTCTGACTCGCGGCATACACCGTCTGCCCGTCGGCGGTGATGGCCAGGTTGTGGGGCTGCGGCACGGGCACCTGCCAGTCGACCTGGTTGCTGCTAGTGTCGATCGCCTCGACCTGATCGGTGCCAAAACCAGCGACCAGGAGGTGGCTGCCATCGGGGGTTATCGCCAGGCCGTGCGGCGTCGTGCCGACATCGACACTCGCGGTGACCTCGTCAGTAGCCGTGCTGATGACTGACACCACCGAGTCACCATCGCTGCTCGCGTAAACCCACTTGCCGTCGGGGGTGATGGCCAGCCCGTGCGGACCTGTTGGAATGGGAATCGTCTTGGTAACCTGGTTGGTGGTCGTGTCGATCACGGTCACGGCATTGTCGCCGAACAGACCGACATATGCCTTCGGTGCGGCGGTCTGCGCCGCAGCTAACGGACTCGCGCCCACGACGAGCGCGCCTGCGGCAACAAGCGCCGTGCCAGTGGCCGCGATGCGCGTAAGCATGCGCGAGGCGTAAACGGAGATTAGAAAACGTGACACGTGTGCTGTCCTCCGAGAGCGGAGTTGATCGGGAGAACCAGCAGGCCCTGCCGCCCGCGCTTGGCTCCTTCCGTCAGCCCTCACTACACGCCGGCCGGCCGTTTGGATGTTGGACCGAACTCGGCAAGCGAGGAACGTCGGCACGCTTCCGGCTCAGGCCTCAGACGGCCGGTGTTTGCGCGTCGAGCAATACCGAGCCTTGTCGAAGGGTACGCGACGGATACGCCGAACTGGCCCTGGCGGCGACCGGTGGGGGAGTAGTCGCGATCACAAACAGTCCGCCCAGGATCTCGGAGGGTGGATGGATACCGCTCAGTCGATAATCCGAGTCCTCCAAGCGGGACTGGGAGTTCACCCATCCGGTTTCAGTCAGAGGGTGTATTACCAGCCGAGTCCAGCGGCGAGCACTGCCGCGTGGGAACATCCTCCAAATTAGATAGGTCCGCAGGCCATGCGCCACAGTCCGCTACTGTTCGCCGTCCCAGTCGTCCTTCTTCTAGCCTCCGCCTGCGCGCCAGCGGCCGCACCCTCCGCTGGCCCGGCATTCACCCGGGAGCAGGTCATCGTGGCCGGCACAGATGATTTCCGTTTCAACCCGTCTACCATTACTCTCAAGGCCCGTCAGCCGCTCCAGTTGACGTTCGAGAATGAAGGCGAAATCCTGCATGACTTCACCGTTCAGCAGGGCCTCGCGAAGCCGGTCATGATAGTGGAGGAAGGCGGCAACGCGGGCACCACCACGGTCAGCTACGACAGGGCCGGCACGTACAAGTTCTTCTGCTCACAGCCCGGTCACGATCAACTGGGCATGCACGGCACGATCACGGTCGAGTGACCCGGACACCGTGACCCGCACGACTGGAGTCAGGCGGCAAATCGCCGCCACTCTCGCTTCGGCTGTTCGATGGAGCGGACCTGGCCGAGCTGCGCATCATCACGCTGCGACTGGCTGTCGGCATCATGCGCACTTGAACGCAGGATCGATCTGATCCTTCCCGCCTTTACCCGTCGAGCAAGCTCGTCCGTGGCAGTCGCCCGAGGCCAATCACGCTGAACCTCGTGGTCGAATACACCGCGCTCAGCGACCCGGGATTGCATGCGCACTCCAGGCCGCCTCACCAATCCGCCGGGTCGTGAGGCGTGTAATAACCGGCGAAAGGAGGCGGGACCTTCGCCATGTACAACTCACCAGGTATTCCTCTCGCCGCGCTCGTCGTGGCTGTCGCCCTCGCAATTGTAACCATCGGATCTCTGATGGCCGGCATGGGCGGCGATCCAGCGCTCAATGAATTGCAGATCGGCGCGACGGCGTGGGCACTCGCGCTCGGTGTTTTCGGCGTGCAGGGCATCGTATCAATCGTGCTCGAAGGCCAGCAGTTAGTCCCCGGCACGATCGCGCCCCGCCGCAACAATCCACTCAGCGCGGCAGTCGCCGCCTTCTCAGTCCTCTTGTGCATCCTGGCCGGTCTGACCGGACTGGCCATTGTCTCTGGCCAGCCAACGACCGTGGTCGGTTTGGCGGCGGGCGCCGGCTGTCTCAACCTCGGACTCCTATTGCTGTTCTACAAGGAGGCCTTCATCGGCCATGAAGCACATCTTGACCCCCGACAAGACGGCGTCCCCTGGTAACGACCACGATCATCCGAGCTCACTCGAGGAGCCGCTCCGGCAACCCCGCGACAGACGGCGCACTGTGCTGGGCTGGATGGTGGGCATTGCCGCGGGTGCGTTCGCGGTGAGTTTCGCCGTGCCGGCCGCCGTGCTCAAAGCGCTCATGCTGGACAAGCCGGGCATCGCGATCGGCGATGTACTCACGTATGTCGACACAACGACCGGCGGCCAGCCTGGCCAACCATTCAAAGCCAGCGACCTGCCAATCGGGGGATCGGCGCAGCTCTTTCCGATGGGCAAGGCTGATAACCAGGACAACCTGGTGCTGGTCGTTCGCATCGCTGCAGGTGACGGGGTGGGCGGCCTG
>WNGF01002245.1_pt1 | contig 47572 bp, 46 predicted proteins | sample 5400641 | NCBI WGS metagenome assembly WNGF01 (sample SAMN13153371, study PRJNA577476) | soil metagenome | isolation source: 80 cm soil or saprolite under grassland replicate 2 | place: USA:California | collected 2016-06-15 | reverse complement strand
TAAAGACTCCGGCGTTCTTCCCGCTCGGACCAACTCCACCAGCTGCTCGCGAAACTCCGATGGATATGCCTTGCGCTTCGACATGTGGACTCCTCCTCCCCCAAAGGGTGAAGTGTCCACCGAACCGGGTCAACTCCATCTTTCGAATACACTGTGTTTTGTGGCAACTAATTCAAGCTGGCTCCCGCCCAGGAAGTTCCCGTCAAAAGTGATGTCGGAAATGCGGTTTTGGGTTTGCGTCACTCGGACACCGTACTGCGACCCGTCGGTCTTCTTCAAGACCGTTCCGTTTGCGGTCACGCCATCCGATCGGCCTTCTCCGACCAATTCCTGACCGACCGCGCCGAGAAGCAATTGTCCCGTGTAACAATAGACTCCTTTCGGCAAGTAAACAGTCATTCCTGTCGCAAGGGCAGCCTGCAAGGCAGCGGTATCATCGGTCGATCCATCACCTTTCGCTCCAGTGAATGCTTTTACATTTATCACAGGGACACAACTCATGATGTCACTCCATTAGTTGGAGCCACCGGCTCTCGAAGTGGCCTTTATGGCTGTTCGGGTCATTGCTCCTGACAAGCTATTTCAAGTCGCTGTTGTAGGTCGAGTCCTTCGAATTACGGCCCTTTACACGGGCGCCATTCCACCACCGCTCCGGATCTATAAGCCACCGAATCACTGCAATCGTGCTTCTAGTCGCAGCATGCGTTCTTGCTCACCGCAGTCGTGAGAACCCGCAAGGGCAGCTGAAATCAAAGCCGGTCCGTCCATAATGGCGGTTTTGTTGAGGCTCACAAGCGACATTGTAGGTGGCGAGATCTCGGAGGAGCCCCGATTGATAGTGCACGAAGAATCGTTGGAAGAATGCGACACGGGTACGACTAGTGCTCAAACAGGAAGCCCATATACAGGTTGTCCTCGAGAGCATCCTTGATCCGCTGCCCCGCATGATCTACAAACTGAGTCAAGAGCCTCATTCCCTGGCTTTCGACGAAGCTCACAAACTCATCGCGATTCAGGATCCATCCCGGGTATTCCGTTCGATAATCCTTGACGTGCTGGACTGCGACAAAAGAGCTGTCGGAAATTACAAACGGCATTCTCGTGATACAAAGATAACGCCTCGACGATTGGGCGAGGGCCGCTACCGTCGGACGCCAGTCTTCAAGGTACTGAAGCGAGCTGCTCGAGAAGACGAAATCATAGTCCGCTGACTGCCACGACGTGTCATCGTGAAATGTCACTTCGGGAAGCAGCCGGCGGCCGATGGCACAGGTGGCGGGAAGATCCACGCAGGTGTATTGGAACTCGATCTCGGGAAATAACCGCTTCGCGATCAAATAATAGTTTCCAACGGATCCACCCCAATCGAGAACCGTGGCGACGCGTTTCTGGTGGCAGGCAAGACCGAGGCAGTACGCGTAGGTAAGGTAGAGGCTCTGAACGTCAGTGCTCACACTTCCAGGAAAGCTGAGGCTCGCTTCGCTGACACCGAGAAGAGTCGTTCCTTCGAGCGACGACCTGAACGATTGCCAGGTTTGCTCGCGGTTGTCTTGAACTCCCTCCGCCTCCCAACCGCCGACTTTGAGCTCGCGTGGCCACGTCCTTCCCACAAACTGGAACGGCGCGCCACGGAACCTGTCGAGGAATTCGCTTGCAAGCCGGATCGCAGCCGGCGGCAGATAATCGCGCGCGAATCTCCGGATTCCGGATCTCATCGATTTCCGATTCGCTCACGCACCCTCGCCACAAATGACTCGGGCATCACTTCTCCGGAATCCCACTCGATATCGAGAGAGTTCTGCGCCGTGCGGCCGCGAATTGAGAATTGCTGGCCCGGAAACCAGATTGCCGGCGCGCCCCCAAGGTAGCAGCCCCACATGCTGAAAGCGGAACCCGAGGCCACGAGCACCGACGACTGCGAGAGAGCAAGCATATCGGTGATCGCCGGTGCTTTTTCCGCCCTCGAAATCCGATCGAGTGCGAGTAAGGGTTTTAGCTCGTCGTCGGACCCGTCCGAAAAAACCCTGGCCGGCAACTCGTTCCCCAGTTCGCGTTGGAGAGCGAGGACCGCATCCGCGTACCATTCAACCGGTATCCGCCGGCAATGAATACCGCCCTCGAGCTCCGCTCTGGACGCCCGTTGAAAATCAGAAAGCCTGACGTGAACTCCGATGAATGCCTCCCGCAACTCGCTTCGCGGCAGGAACTCCGGTTTTGTGATCCGAAACAGCTCCGCGGCGATTTCGGAGTGCCTGCTGACGAGCGCCTCCGTGCCGTCCATGTCTCGAAACCGCACGACGACCGGCCTCGACTTCCCGTCCAAGGTGCGCGGCCGCCAGTCCTTCACATCGACTTTACGCGAGCGCGCCAGTAGGAGGAGACGATCGAACCCGGAGACCTGGTCGCCGGGAATGAAGAACCGCTGGTACTGCCGCTTGTCACGCTCGAAGCGCAGAAACGGGCCGATCCGCGGTTTCGTCCAGAAAGGAGCGATGATTTGTGCGCGATGGTCCCGGCACCAAAGAACGCATTTGGCCCAGGGAACCAGCATGTTCCCGAGTCCCGCCTTCATCAAGACGGGATACCCATATAGCCTCGGCGGGCTCACTGGGAAGCATGCCGGGAGTTGTCCGGGGTGACTATCACCTGGTCGAGATGAACGGTGATGTCGAACTCCGGGAATTCCTTCTCGAGCGCCGCAAAAAGCTCGGACTTCGCCGGGAAGCCTTCCCACCTGCCGAACCCGCGAAAATCATCGATGATGAGTCCGCGTATCTTCTGCCGATACTTGCCCAGCAGCCGGATCTCTTCAACCGCCGGCTCCGCCAGATCACCCATCGCCGTCTCTCCGGACGAGAAATGACCATCGAGGAAGACAATCACGTTGTTGACTTCGGGTCTCGCCAGAATTGCCGGCACCTCAACCAAAGCATCGCCTCTTATGGCCGTGACATTCGGCCATCGGTCGAGATATTTGGCGGCCGCAGCGGCAAGCTTCTCGTCGAGCTCGACAGTAAAAACCTGGTCGAATATTCGCGCGCAGCGGGCGGCGGTGACGCCGCGATAGGTTCCCGCCTCCACGAAGGCTCGCGCATCGGTCCGTCTCGCAACATGCTTGATCGTACGGAATTTCGAGTAGCTATGCGGATTGGATACGTTGAACAAAGCCAGCCGGTAAAGATCAACCAGATGTCCGGCCATCGCCTGCAGGTACGCGCCCGGCCTGTTCACGGACCCTGAGCCTCGAATTGATCTGCAACGACGACAAGGCGACCGGGCTCGGACCCGTCCACTCTAATCATTGACATGTTTATTTCTGAGAAGTACGTCGTTTGGGTACCGGACAAGGACTTCGAACTTCTCCAGTGTCGACAGCAGATGTTTCGTCGTGAGCTGACCTTCGTACTGCTCCGTGTCGCAGCATTCAGTATATAGTATGCGCGTCCTCGCCAGCGCCCGTTGTCCGCCCTTGAAAACGTCGCCCTCCCCGCCCTGGACATCCATCCAGAGAAAATCGATGCGGTCGATTCCGTGAGCCTCGCACCACGAATCGAGTCGAGCGGTCGGAACGGTAAGAGTGCGGGTGAAGGTTATTCGCGGGTCAGCATCGATATGCCCGGTCGGCTTTCTGATCGAGCCGGAAAGGTCCCACCCCTTCGGCATTCCGATTTCGTCCCGGGCCTCGCGGTGGCCGCTGCTCTGAAAGAATGTGATCTCGCCTTCGCGGTCGCTCACCGCCATCTCGAACAAGTGAACGTTCGGACGCGCGCCGACGTTTTTTCTGAATCGCTCGGCTGCTCTCGGATCGGGCTCGAAGCAATAGATGGTCGGGTTCGAAAAAATCTCCAGAAACCGTAACGTGTGGGTGCCGTCATTGCAGCCAATCTCGAGAATGACGGGGTCGCTCCGTCCCACCAGCGCGCCGATTTGGTCCGCCGTGATCTCCGAATAGTTGATTTTCGGAGTTCGCTGAATCATGGAATAGACGGCCTTCGCCAGCCGTTTAAGGCGCGGAAAGCGCTCGAGCTGTCTTCTGAGCCTGGTCATGTGCGGCCCGCCGGCGCGAACGTCTTCAGGGCACCCCTGACTCTCTCGCACTCCTCGCCCGTGAGCTCGGGATAGACGGGTACCGAGAGTATGCGCTTGCAAAGGGCTTCCGTAGCCGGCAACCCCCCGGCGCCGACAGCTACGCGCCGTTCGTAACCCGGTTGAAGATGAACCGGCATCGGATAAAGAATCGCCGAGCCGACGCCGTTCGCCTCCAGATGCGCCTGCAGAGCGGGGCGGTCATCGGACATGACGACGTACTGATGGAAAGCGTGCTGAACGCCGGAAGCCGTCGAAGGATGCCGGATGCGGGTGTTTCGCCCGGCGAAGGCATATGTCTGCGCGATCTCCCTTCGGCGGAGATTCTGTTTGTGAACGCTCTTGAGCTTTACCCGCAGGATTGCGGCCTGCAGCTCGTCGAGACGCGTATTCATGCCGTTTGTGAGACTGATGTACCGTTCTCTCCAACCATACTGCTTTTGCAGCCGGCAGCGCTCGGCGACGCCGGCGTCGGATGTCGTGACGGCGCCTCCGTCTCCCATCGCTCCAAGGTTTTTCGTGGGATAGAAACTGAACGCTCCGGCGACACCCATTGTGCCGACGGCTCGCCCATTGTACGTCGCTCCGTGGGCCTGCGCGCAATCCTCGATCACCGGGATCTGATGGCGCGCCCCGATGGCGAGGATCTCATCCATTTCCGCTGGATGGCCGTAGAGGTGCACGGGGACGATCGCCATTATCGGCTCGCCCTTCCAACCCGAAATGCTTCGTTCCAGATGATCGGGCGACATGGTGAAGCGGTCGGGATCGACGTCGACGAGAACCGGACGGGCACCGACGAGGTCAATCGCGGTGACGGTCGCTACGGCCGTATGCGATACGGTCAGCACTGCGTGCCCAGGACCGATCCCCATCGCTCTCAGAATCAGAACCAGTGCGTCGGTTCCGCTCCCGACCGTAACGCACTCGGCTGTGCCTACCCATTCGGCAAATTCGCGCTCGAACGCCGCTACTTCGGTGCCCATCACATACCAGCCACTCTCGAGAGCCCGTATGGCGGCGGCATCGATCTCGGCTTTGAGCGCGCGGTAGCCTGCGCCCGGATTCGCGACGGGTATGACAGTCACTGGGAGCTGAGAACTGTAAGGGCGGAATGGTCTGGAGCGGCGGCTGTGGTTCTCTCGCCGCCGAAGCTATGCACAACGTCCGCGAAGTCTAGTCGAGGGGTACGGTACAGACGCAGTCCGACCAGCGCGCGCCACAGGGCGCGGATACCGTAACTGGCGAGACGCAGGTTCCAGCGGTAACGAAGACGATTTTCCACGCGGCGGAGCAAGTCGCCTCGTGATGTGGTTGGAATGAGCTTGCCGCGTATCATTCGCCATGTTGCATCGGCTACGTTGGGTGGACTGTGCCTGATCCCGTGAAGCTCCCGGTTTTCCCGCGCGTCCTTCCCCCAGAACACTTCCGTAACTGCGCCGGGAACGTGGCCATAATCGTGATGCTCGTGGATGGCCAGGACCATTAGGGTGGCGTCGATGACGGGAATCTCGCGACGGAGGCAGAACGCGAGAAGCGCAGAGTCGTACCCGCCGCGTCCGACGACAACCGGCTTCAATTCGTCCCATAGTCCGCGACTGTAGATGAAGTAATCAATGCCTGACGGAGGATGCAGTGTTGACTCGGGGTCGGAGAACGCAATCCGCAGCGCCGATGCTCCGCGATCCTGATGTACACGCCTGGTGGCCGCCTCTCCCAAATCGATCCGCTGGCCGATCATCAGGTAGCTGGGGAAAGGCACATTCTTCACTGCGTCGAGAACGTGGTCGGTGAGAATGATGTCGCAGTTGAGATACACGTGCGTAGAAAATCGGGCCGCCGCCGCGGCATGTCTCGCAATGCCCTCAAAAAAGGGGATACCCGAGGCACTGCAGTCCACCGCCGCGACATGCTTCACGCCGAGCGTCGCGGCAGCCTCCGCGGTTCCGGGCGCGCCTCCGTACAGGAAGATCTCGGCTTCGGGGTGGACTCGCTGCCAGCTCCTGATCGCCGTCATCTGGTTTTCGCGCGCGATACCGGTGAACGCCTTCGGGCTTGAGAGGAAGGTGATCATGAGAAGCGCCTGCCGGGAGGCCGCGTATTGCTCAGCATGTTGCGCTGCGCACGAAAATACAGTCGGCTTGCAGGACGTAACCCGATTGCGGATCGCTGAGCACGTCTTCCCATGAAATCAATCGGAACCCAAGTGAGTCCAGCTTGGCAATCATCTGGGCGCAAAGTATCGATCCCTCATACAGAGGAAGCGTGGAGACCTCGACCTCGATTACATCGGTGCTCTCCAGCGTAGCGGCGGCGCCGGCAAGCACGCCGCCTTCAGAGCCCTGCACGTCGATCTTCAGATACAGCCGCTCGCCAGGAGGAACCAAATTCCTCAACGCGGAGTCAAGTCTCGCTATCGGCGCGGACTCCGTGGCAACATATTGAGAATCGGGCGCAGCCGCTCGATGGCTGGCGGCCATCGGCAAGAGCGAGCTGCTAGTGTGCCTTCCCGACACGTTCATGACAGAAACGCCGTCGCGGCCTCCGATGGCAGTGTGGACAGCTGTCCAGGCGGGATCCTTCCCCGATAATTCTACGAGCTTCCGGTATGAGGCGGACAGCGGCTCGAACGAGATGATCCTGCCGCCGTAGCCGGAGCGTCTGAGCTTTTCGCCGAAATTCCCTTCGGAGGCACCCACGTCGAGGGCCACACTGATCCGACAATCCCGAAGGGCGCGAAGTCGCCGCGAATTCGCTCCGGTTTTCTGCTCGCCATAACGAACTACGTCAAGCCCGAAGTTGTGCATCAGGCCGCGCAGCCAGGAGAGTCTGCTCATCGCGGGCGCCGGCTCATTCGCATGAAATGGCGTATCGGCTGCCGTCGTGCTGCCCTGCCAATAATGTAGCGCCAGGGAATTCCGGATTTCGGAATCGAAATCGGAGTGCCGGCGCTCGCGAGGAGAGATTCAGCGCGGACAAGGGCATCAAGGTACGGGCGGTAGATCAGGGCAAGCTCTGAGGCAGCGATCTCGACCTGGAATCCGCTGATGTGCGCGAGGAATCGGTTGGATATCGCGCAGGAATGGAAATGATAGCACACGAGCAAGGGGCCACCGACGCAAAGACGGCCGCTTTCGTCCTTGCCGACGCGGTACTTTGCGACATTCCATGGCGCCGCATTGATGCCGGGATTCCGGCAGATGACGACTCCTTCGAATCTTCGCGGCCAGTCCTCGAGATATTTCTGGTCGCCCATCTGGCCGTTTTCGAGGCGATAGAAGCACCATTCGAGGCACCGGTCGCGCCACCATCGCAAACACCGCATGGTCTCATCGTTGCGGCGGAACGCGATGATGCCGACGTTGTCCGTACCGTTGACCAAGCGCTCTTCGAACTCTCTTGAATAATCGTGTGGTACGATCAGAATGTTCCCGTCACCAAGCTCATCCCGGATCGCCGCAGGCGAAGAATAAAAAAAGATGTCGGCGTCGAGGTAAACGAGAAGCTCGGTGCTCGGATCCTGACGAAACACATATAGCGGCAGGCTCGGCGTGGATGTCCAGTAGTATTCGACAAGCGTCCGTGATTTCTTGAGCTCCGTGAGCGCATCGTCATCGGCCTCGAAATCAGCCTGGGAAACCAGCCGGACGTTCGCAAGCTTCAGCCCGGCGAGAGCTTCTTCCGTTTCGCTGTCGAAGCACAGGATCCACAGGACGAACGGATCACCAGCCCTGACAAGGGAGTCGTACAGCGCGAGGCCCTTGTGGATGTAGTTCCGATCGAAATAGGTGCAAAAATGATTCATGGGAGGACGGGCGGTATTACCACGACGCGCGTACTGTTCTCTTGATCGCCCGCAATGCTTTCCATGCGGCGGTCCGCTGGGCGTATGGACGCGCTGATTCCTTTATCATCGTTGCCGTTCGTTCAATTGAACTGAGACTTTCGAGCAGTAAGCGGGTTATCCGGTACTTCCGGGTCGCCAGCAGCTCGTCGATGTCCGCGGTCGGCCGGAGCCCTACCTTTGGGTGACGTCCCGCAGCGACCGACGCGACCATCTTCACTACCTCGGGAGGATGCGTCCATCGATACCGACCGAGCCAACTGATGTGGTTGTACATCATGTGGACCCGAAACGGCTTCCCGAGCTTAAGATAACACTCCGCCGCCCAATCATTCGCCCGGCGCAGCTCTGAGGTCCACTCGACCGACGAGTAGTACTTGCATTTTTCGATGACTTGTTTTGGAAACAGTATCTCGTAATGAAGCAAATAGACGTCCCGGCGCTTCATCTCAGCCGGGTGAACCCGGCGCACGCTCCTCAAGTCGCGTGCACGATCGTCCACGACTGTCGGCGGACGGTGTGAGACATAGCGGTACCCGAGTCCCCACTTGAAAAGCCGATGCCAAGGAAGCGCGTCGAGAAAATAGCCGCGCACCTCATAGTCCAGTCCGCCCCAGAACGTGCGGGCCGGAAATGAGACCGCGGTGATGCCGGGATCGCCGACCAGCATCTCGATCACTGCTTCCATCGCTTCCGGCAGATAGAACTCGTCCGAATCCACCTGCCACAGATAGTTCCCGGTCGCGCGCTTCGCGTATGCCGCTGACATCTCGTCCTTCTCGGACCAGAAACCGTCGGGATGATTCTCGTCCTCCGCCGTCACGATCGTCAGCTTGCCGTCCGGGTCCTCCGTCTCCTTGAACCGTCGCAGCGTCGCCAGCGTCTCGTCGAGCGAATGACCAGTCTCCGATGCAACGGAGCGCGCGGCCGGAGCGGCGCCTTCGATGACGATGATCTCGTGCGCGTACGGATAAAGCGCTCGGAGATTGTACTCGACGAAGGGTTCTCCGTTGAGCACGATCATTCCGAACGTGATCCTGACGTCGGAGCGCGCCGATGCTGTCATTCGGCAGCAAAAACCGCGGGTTGGCTTGTCGCCCTCGCCAGTGGCGACAGCGCCAGCAGAAAGAGCAAAGTGCAGATCCCGGCGTCGAAGAATGTCGGGTTTACCATCGACCCGAGCAGATACAGCGCAAATGTCACCAGACGAGCCTGGTTCAGCAGGCTGTCCTTGTCACGCCGCCACGCAGCGACGAGCCGGCGGCATGCGACGGCCAGGACCATCAGGTACGGAGCGAGTCCGAACACTCCAAATTCGGCCAGCCCGTCGATTATTCCCGAGTGGTTGCCGATAAGAATGTCCCCTGCGGACGGATCCTGGGCACCGACACCGAAGAACGGGTTGGCGACGAAGGTCCTGATCGAGATCGCCGTGAGATGCGCGCGGACGTGAGCGCTGTTCGGGTCCTCCACCCAGCGGTCGGAGCTCACGGAGAAGATCGCGATGAGCTTGACCCGCATCGCTTCCAGCTGGGGAATCTGCGAAATGTCCACCTGGGTCACGGCGACGACCGCGAGCAGCAGCACGACACCAATGGTGATGAATGTCGAGCGCTTTCTTATCGACATCAGCGCGAGAGCGCCGAATCCGGCCGCTACCATGATTACCGACGCCGCGAAGGTCGAGAACATCACCAGGACCACCATTGCCACGCACAGCAGGTACAGAACGATTCTGAGACGGCCGCCCAGCTCGTGGGCGATCGCGAACAGGCAAGGAAGCGCCAGCGCGTATGACATAAAGAATCCGTAGGAGCCGAACCAGGTCACCTGGTTCGTCTGATACTCATACACCCGCGCGATTCCAGGATTCAGGTAGATGATCGGCAGCACGACGAGCGCTATGACGCCAAGCACGAGCGTGATCGTGACACCCACTTGCATGTAACGGCGATGATCGTTCGTCAGCTGCACCGTGCTCGTGACCCAGATGACGCAGAGGAGAATAGACTTCACGAGAAAGGCGTAGGTATACGAGCCCTTCCCGATCATGTAGAAGACAAGATTCACGACGACGAAGAGAGCGAGTCCGGCGAGCTCGGGACCGCGGGTGCCCAAGCGGCCAATCGCGGTCGCCGGAGCGGATCGCCGGAACGCCACCAGACTCACGAGCCAGAGGCCGGCGAGGAGGATTTGGGTCCTCGTGCCGCCGATGAGCGTGAAGATCGCAGGAACGTACCAGGTGAGCCAAAGCACCTGGGCGATCATCATCGACACGAACGGAATCGGATTCCTCGCGACACGGCCCGGTGCGCTTGCCGTCGCACTAATCGTCGTCATGCGCCCTCATATCGTAGTTGGCTCACCGCCGTGCCACTCGCGGCGGGATCGCTTCCACACGGAAATGATCACCGGAACTATCAGAGTGTAGCAGGCCAGGTAGCCCGCCCCCATTCCGACAGCGCCGAATCGCATTCCGAGCTGCCATGTGGAAAGCCCGACGACGACCCCGAGCAGAACCGAAACGAATAGAAGCGGCTCGCGCTTATGAGCCCGAAGATACGCGGCCATCGTTCCGGAAGAAGTATAGAGAACGGTCGCGCCAAGAAAGAGCGCCGTCGGCAGCGGAGGAAGCAGCCGTGCGGCAAGCTTTAAGTGGAAATGGTTCAGCCCGTAAACGAGCGCGAGGATCGCGGCCGCCCCAAGGATCGCGACGATCGAAACGACACGGGTCACGCGCCAGAATAACCGGTCAAGCTCGGCGTACTTCTTTTGCGCGATGAGCATTCCAAACTGCGGAACACGCGGAGAAATCCAGGCAGCCCCGACGGCTGAAAGGACGCTCACCAGCGACCACGTCATTCCCATCTGTCCTGCCACGACCGCCCCGTGATAGTGAAAGAGTACGGGAATGAAAAGCGAGAAAATCAGGTAGCCGCTCATCCAGCTCACTGCGATTCGCCATTGAAATGGCAGGATATCCGAGCGCCATCTGACACGCGGACCTCGCGGCTTCGTCTCGAGGAGGATCTTGAGAAAATTCCAGTAGTTGCGCCGCAGAAACGATCCCGCGTAGATGACGTTCACGGCCGCCATGATTGCCGCCGTCCACAACCCCGCTCCCATGATGATCGCGGTCCATACAACCACCGATCCGAGGACGCTCTGTCCGAGCCGGTAGAGGTAGACCTCCGAGACCTGATTACACCCCTCGAGCAGCGACCACACGGCGATAGTAAAAAGATTGATTCCCTCGAAGACGCAGAGAAAGAACCACGGCGTCTTCCAGCTCACATCGTGCGCCGGCGATTTGAGGAAGAACACGTATCCGGCGATGCTGAGACCGCAGACAACGAGCAGCGCGACGACGGCGTACCACTTCATTGCGATCTGCGCGAGACTCGCCAGGCGTGACAACGAATCGGCGTCCCCCTCGATTCTTCCCTTCTCCGAAACGTGGAGGCGCGACCATTCGTGACTGGCGAACTGCGTGATCGCGACACCGATTCCCAGCTCGGCGAATGCCTGCAGCGCGAGAATGGAGCCGAACGTGTAGTAGTAACCCTGAAGGGCGGGCGTGAAGCGCGTCGCGATGACGAGCGCCGAAACGGGGCCGGCGATGAAAGCCCAGAGTCGCGTCAGAATCGCGAACGAGACGGCGCGGTCTATTTCCATGAGACGGGCCAGCTTCCGCGCGCGCTCGGAGAGAGTCGGTCCCACGGCCGGGGCGGACTCAGCATCCAATACCGGCTCGACCGGGAACAGGTTGGGATCGTTCTCCGCCGAAACGGACGCGTTTGCCTTCAGCGCGTCAGTCATTCGCACTCAGCTCAGAGATACTCGGAGACGTTGGGCGTGAAGTAGTCGAGAGTCTTCCGGAGACCGGAAGAGAGCGACACACGAGGCTGCCAGCCGAGCTCGTCGCGAATGAGTGAGAAGTCCGAGTAATAATCGCCTATCTCGATCGCCTTGCGCTCGGCGGGAAATTCGCGGACGACATAGGAGCCGCGGCCGGCGACTGCGACCAACTCCTTCGCCAGATCCAGGAGGCTCAAGGATTCGACGCCGCCGAGATTGTAAACCTTCCCCGACGAGGCGTCGCTGGCCGCCGCCTGAAGGAACGCGTCGACGCAATCATCGACGTACGTGAAATCACGAAGCTGCGATCCGCCCCACACCTCGAACGGCGTTCCCTCGAGAATGCGCCGGAACCAAACTCCGACGAATGTCTGCCGCGCATCTTTGATTCGCATCCGTGGACCATAGGTGTTCGTGAGACGAAGCACGCTCGAGCGAATCCCGTACACCTCGTAGTAGAGCCGGTGATACCACTCTCCGGAGAGCTTGTTGATTCCATTGACGTCGACGGGATGAATCGGATGGCGCTCGTCGACCGGGAGGTATTGCGGTTTTCCATACAGCTGTCGCGTGCTCGCGAACACGATCCGGATACCCGGATTGACCTCCCGGCAGCACTCGAGAATGCCGAGCTGCGCGGCGGAGTTGATCTCCAGATCCCGTCTCGGATTCGTCATCGAGTCCATGTGACCCGTCTGACCGGCGAGGTTGAACAGATAGTCCTTGTCGCCGAGAAGCGGTCTCATCGCATCGGCGTCGCAAACATCGGCGATCGCCACCGTCACTTGTGCTTCAATCCCGGAGACGTTGAAGAGACAGCCGCCGTAATCCGGATAGAGATTGTCGACCAGCACGACGGTGGCGCCGCTCTCCACCAGGCGCCGCGCGAGATTGGATCCGATGAAGCCGAGGCCGCCGGTAATGAGAATTTTGCTGCCGCGCCAATCCGCTCTCTCAGACACTCGCAGTCCTGCCACCGTACTCCATCTTCAGCTGATGCGCCTTGAAATCCTCATAGGTGATCGACAACCCCGCTTCAAGCCCGGTACTCGCTCGCCATCCAAGGGCATGCAGGCGGCTGGAGTCCAGAAGCTTTCTCAGAGTGCCATCCGGTTTTGTCCGGTCGAATGTGATTCCGCCCGTGAAGCCTACCGTTTTCGCGATTTGCTTGGCGAGCTCTGCTATCGTCACGTCGTATCCGACGCCGGCGTTTACGATCGGCGGCAGCCCGTCGTTCCGGTCCGCCGCCAGCAACGGCTGGTATTGCGAATCGGGAAGCGAAAGAAGGTGGACGCATGCATCCGCCAGATCATCGGCGAACATGAATTCCCGTCTTGGAGTCCCAGTTCCCCAAACTGCGACGCTGGTCGCGCCTGCCGCCTTCGCGGCGTGAAAACGTCGAATCATCCCAGGGATGACGTGACTGTTCTCGGGATCGTAGTTGTCGCCCAAGCCATAGAGATTCGTCGGCATTACCGCAAGAAACTGGGTTCCGTACTGCCGGTTGTAGCTCCAGCACATTTCGATGCCGGCGATCTTCGCCAGCGCGTAAGGGCGGTTCGTCGGCTCCAGCGGCCCGCTGAGCAGCGATGACTCCTTCAGCGGCTGCTCGGCAAGCTTCGGATAGATGCAGCTCGACCCAAGGAACAGCAGCCGCTTCACGCCGTTGGCGCGTGCCGCCTCGATGACGTTCGTTTCGACGAGCAGATTTTCGCGGATGAAGTCCGCTGGGTAGGAATCGTTGGCGCGGATTCCCCCCACTCTCGCCGCCGCCAGATAGACGTTGTCCGGTTTTTCTTCAGCGAAAAAAGCGTCGACCGCGCGCTTGTCGGCAAGGTCGAGCTCGCTGTGCGCGCGTGTGATCAGCGCCGAGCTGGAATGGCCGCGACGCGCCAGGCTACGCACGATCGCTGACCCGACCATGCCGCGGTGACCGGCGACGAAGATTTTATCTGCTGCCGGTTTGGAGCTCAACCTTCCTTTGCCGCCGATACGCGATAGCCATGCTTGACGAGCAACGCATGCCTTTTTGCCGACTCCAGATCGTGCGCGACCATCTCGTCGACCATCTCGTCGAGGGTGATCTCCGCAACCCAGCCCAATTCCCGTCTGGCCTTGCTCGCGTCACCGAGCAACGTTTCCACCTCGGCGGGCCGGAAATAGCGCGGATCCACCTTGACTATGGTCTGGCCGACCGAGACGGCAGGCGTGTCCCGGCCTGACAGCTCAGCGATTACCCCTTCTTCGTCCAATCCTTCTCCGCGCCACGTCAACGTGATACCAAGCCGTGCCGCAGCCTTCTCGACAAACCCTCGGACACTCTCCTGGCGACCGGTAGCGATGACATAGTCGTTGGGTTTCTCCTGCTGCAGCATCATCCATTGCATCCGCACGTAATCTTTCGCGTGACCCCAGTCGCGCATCGCGTTCAGGTTGCCGATGAAAAGACAGGGCTCGACTCCCTGTGCGATGTTGCTCAGCCCACGGGTGATCTTCCGCGTGACGAACGTCTCGCCCCGACGCGGGCTCTCGTGATTGAAGAGAATCCCGTTGCAGGCGAACATCCCGTAACTCTCACGGTAATTCACCGTAATCCAGTACGCGTACAGCTTCGCGACGCCGTATGGGCTTCGCGGATAGAATGGCGTGCTTTCCCGCTGCGGGACTTCCTGCACGAGCCCATATAGCTCCGAAGTGGACGCCTGGTAGAAACGCGTCTTTTTCGACAACCCGAGAAGCCGGATGGCTTCAAGCAGGCGAAGCGTGCCGAGTCCGTCGACGTCCGCGGTGTATTCAGGGCTTTCGAAAGAAACAGCGACGTGGCTTTGGGCGCCGAGGTTGTAGACCTCTTCCGGCTGCACTTCCTGAAGAATGCGCGTCAGATTGCTGCTGTCCGTCAAGTCTCCGTGATGCAGAATGAAATTGCGGTGTCCGAGGTGCGGATCCTGATAGAGGTGGTCGACGCGCTCCGTGTTCAGCGACGACGCACGGCGCTTGATGCCATGGACCTCGTACCCTTTCTCGATGAGGAGCTCCGCCAGATAAGATCCGTCCTGCCCCGTCACTCCGGTGATCAGCGCTCTTTTCGACATTATGGCTGGTCTCTGGCGAGTACGGACCTCGGCGGCGGACTATCGGGTACGCGCCCACTTACCGGCATCGCGTACTCTGCCCGCGCTGTCGGCAGCCACTCCAACAAGAACGCGAGAAGGACGCCGAGTATCAATCCGGCAACTCCCCCAAGAAAAGCCTTCTGGATCGAACCGCGCGGCTCGCCGACGATGGGAAGGCGCGGGTGTTCCAGCACGGTGACCAGTGGGATGTCCCGAACCTCGCGTATTTTCGCTTCCTCGCGGCTCTGCAACAGGGAGAGGTAAACCTGCTGCCGCAGATTCACGTCCCTCTGAAGGCGGTCGCGCTCGATCTCGAGCTCAGGCGAGCCGACGACGACCCGGTTGCGCTGGAGGAAATTTCGGAGGCGGGCTTCCGTCTCCCGCGACGCGCTGTCCGCTTCGCGCGCCTGAATCTCCACGAACTGGCGCTCGGCGGAAGCACGGGACTTCCGCGTGTCCAAGTTGAAGCGATTCAGTTCCTCGATCAACCGCTGCGCGAGCGCGAGCGAGACGCTGGGCCACCGTGTCGCGACCGAAAGCTGAACGGCGCCGAGAGTGCGCACTTCGCTGACTGTCAGCGCTTTTCGCAGCGCCACGATCGCAGCGTCCTCTATCTCCGCCCGGTTGGCGCCTTTCGCCCCGAGCAGCTGAATGATAGAGACGCGTTTATTCCCTTGCTCACGGACGACTACGGAGTCGCCTACCACCGGTTCGAGCAGCTCGTCGGAGCGCAGGAGCTCCACGTACACCGGCGCGCCCCACGTCGAGCCGGTCGACGGCACACGGAGGCCGAGCTGACTCGCGGCCGCCGCGAGTCCCGACGGTGTCGCTTCCGATCCTTCCGGGATGAGCATTGCGGTCGACTTGTATACCCTTTGCGCTGACAATCCAAGGAGGAGGCCGAACAGCGCGCCGGCTGCGGCCAGCGCGACGACCGGTTTCCACCGCCGCATCAGCAGCGCCGCGAGCGCGAGAATCGGCATGTCATCGGTCTGGCCGATGGGTTCTCCGGGTGGCCGGTTACTGGTTTCGATCACGATTCCCCACGGTCGGGTCCGGATACACGCTGCCGCTCAGCTTGTTCGTCCTGCCCCGCGACGCCGCCTGGAGCTGGCGATAGAACCGCGGCAGACGGTGTGCATGATAATCCAAACGCAGTCTGTCGTTCACCCCGAACCTTTCATTTTCCGAAGTCGACATTATCTCCACTATCTGCGACAGATCCCGGACGCAGCGGACCGCGCCGGAGCGCCCGAAAACGCGCGCGGCCAAACGCATCGGCTGCATAAGTATCAGCAGCCCGGCTTCATGGTAATCGAATAACCGGGAAGCGATCAGGTAGTCCGCCAGGAACGGATAATATGTCTCGTTTTCACCGCTGTAGTCGGCAGTGGAGCTCGATATGAGAATTCCCGCTTGAAATCTGCCCAATTCACGCGAGAGCGATAGAAAGGACTGAGTGTTATGGACCTGGACGTACCGCGCGAGACGGGGCGCTATGCTCGCCGGAACGCCGGTCTGTAATCGCGCGGCACTTCCCGGATTGGTGGGAAAAAGGTGAAACGCAATCCCGGCTTCGGCGAGCATTCTTCCGAGGACATAACCGTACGCGAGCGGTGACGACGGATTCGTCTCAATGCTTCCCACGCAAGCCACGTTCGTCCCGGCCGCCCGTTCGCTGCGCTCTCCCGTAAAACCTTCCGGCCAACAGTAGTCAGCCCACAGCAAGCGGTGAGGCAGGCGGTATCCAAGCTTTCGTTTCAGATGCTGCGTTCGGAGATCGCTGCAGCAAATTCCGTCCGCCTTCTCGAAGCAGAACTTTTCGTCGGCGGCTCTGCCCGGGTACATGCGTAGTGTTTCCGGACGGACAAAACCGCCGATGACGTCCTTTGTGTCGACGACGATGACTCCGGGACGGAGGTGAATGAAAGCCCGGGCAACCTCATAATTCCAGTTGCAGAAAACGTGGTGGACCAGCGGAGAGAATCGGGCCGCCTTGAGAACCGCATCTTCAGGCGAATCGAATGTGAGCACGTCGTGGAAGAGCGCCTTTATTTCCGGGTCCATCCGGTCGAAAGCGTCATCGGCGTGAACGAGAACAACCCTGATCCCCTGAAGCTTCAACGCGAGCGCGACCTTGCATACTCGAATCCAGATGAGATGAGTCACGAGGACCACGACATCAGACGCCGACATTTCCGACCGCGCGCGGCGCGCGGCCGCTCTGGCGCGGACGCGCCGCGGTATACGCGTCAGGGCGACGAGTCGCCTCTTCGCGATATGCCTTATTGCGACGGCTCTCTCGGTCAACCCGTCGATGCGCAAGTCCGAGCGCTATCCCGGAGCGTCGCGATTTGCGCCACGCTGCGGAGCATCCGATCAAGTTTCATTCGAAATAAAGACAGCATGCAGCAGCGCAAGATTTCAAGGTGATTTTGGGGTCCGGCATGCACACCGAAGGGCGATTGCCTGTTAAACTTAATGCCCTGCGTGGATCGTCACGTGCTCAACTTTCCCTTCCCGCACATCAATTGAAATGGACCTGAAAATTAAAGATCGCCTCGCCCTCGTCACCGGCGCGAGCAAAGGCATCGGCCGAGCCATCGCACTCGAGCTCGCCAGAGAGGGCGCGCGCGTCATCATCGTCGCCCGTACCGCCGACGCTCTCAAGGCGGTCAAACGCGAGCTCGGCGGACCCGACGGCCGCCACCACGCGTTCGCCCTCGACCTAATGGCCGATGGCGGCATTCCGCAGCTCGCCGCCGAGATCGAGAAGCTCGGAAATCTCGACATCATCGTCCACAACCTCGGCGGCTCGTACAGCGTCTGGCCTGCGCTCTCGCCGTCCGACGACTGGAAGAACGTCTGGCAGTTCAACGTCGGCGTCGGGCACGAGCTCAACCGCATCTTCATCCCCAAGATGGTCGAGCGGAAATGGGGAAGAATCGTGCACCTTTCGACGCTCTCGACCACGACGTACAACGGCTACGCGGCGTATGTCTCGGCGAAGACGGCTCTCGACGGCTACGTGAAGACGGTGAGCCGCGAAGTGTCGAAGGACAACGTCATCGTTTCCGCCGTCGCGCCGGGCGCCATTTACTCCGAAGGCCGCCACTTCGCGAAGCTCGAAAAGGAAAATCCCGCCGCGCTGCAGGCGTACTTCAAGGAGCACCTTCCGATTCAGCGGCTCGGCCGCGCCGAGGAGATCGCTTCGGTCGCGGCGTTTCTCTGCTCCGAGCAGGCTTCGTTCATGGCCGGCTCCATCGTCGGCGTGGACGGCGGGGGAATGTGATGAACATCCTACTGATCGGGCACGAGGGTTACCTCGGCAGAGCGCTCCACGCGTACTTGAAGAAGAATCATCGCGTCGTCGGCTGGGACAAAAAGGAAGACATGTTCAAGCTCGACGGGGCGACGCTCGCGCGCGAAAAGATCGAGATGCTGATCAACCTCTCGGTTATGGCCGACCGGGGGACCGGAGCATTTCAGATCGATACTCCGGGTGATCTCGTCAATGTCACCGGAGTCCGCCATTTGGCGGGGATACTCAAAGGCAGCGGCATCACCTGGATTCAGATGTCGACGCGCGAGGTTTTCGGACCCGTCTACGAAGAGAAGGACGTGACGAAAACTCCGGAAGGGCTGCGGCCCAAATGGCTGGTGAACGAGGATCAGCCCTACGCTCCGCGCACTCCGTACGGAAAGTCCAAGATCATGTCCGAGTTCATCTCCGAATCTCACCCGGAGAGTGCCGTCATCCGCTTGACCACGTGCTACACCGATTTCGATCACCCAGCCGGGAACTGGGTGGTCGCTCTCATCAAGGCGGCTGTACAGGGAAAGCCGGTGAGCCTGACGCGAGGCGGAGAACAGTTTCGCGACCCGCTCCACAGCGACGACCTCGGACGTCTCATGGAGCTGATCCATGAGAAAAAAACGTTCGGCGAGAAATTCAACGCGGGCGGCGGCGAGAGGAATCTCATCTCGCTCCACGAGTTCATTCGCGTGGCTGATCCAAAAGTGCAGATTCAGGAAGCGCCGGGCGGCGATTGGGGCGTCGCGTTCGACAACGCAAAGTCCACCAGACTCACCGGGTGGACGCCGCAAGTGTTGGTTCGCGAGCGGATCCCCGTGATAGCGGAGAACATCCGCCGCGGAATTATCGAGCCGCGCTAGCGCCCGGGTTCGCCCGGCCGAAGCACCATGTAATGCGTGGTCGACCCCCAGATGTCGATGAGGGCTCGATCCGTCCGCAGGAATTCGCGGACCGGCGCGGCATCGCCTTTCCCGAAGAGATCGAACAGCGCGCGGAGCGACGCGAGAACGGCCCGGGCGTCGGCGCGCCCGGTGTCATCCGCCATCACATCTGCTCCGGAAAGCGCGGAGTCCAGCACGGATATCGCCGCTCGCGCGTCAGCCAGCCGGGCTGCGGACCATTTGTCGATGAGATCATCTATCGCACCGACGAGCGCGAGAACGGACGCGTTTATCTCGGCGGTTCTCCTCGTCGATGAAATCACGAAGAGCTGCCGCGCGAACGCGAAAGACAGCCGCGACCGCTCGATAAAGGCACGGCGGCGCTCCTTGAGGGTTTTCTCGGCGGGGATGCCCTTGTGCCAGAAGGGATGGAAGGGATCCTCGTACCGCGGCCACGAGCTGTACATCGAGAGACCCAGGTTGAACGCGGCCGACGAAAGCTCCGCCGGATCGATCAGATACTTGAGACGTACGTAAGGATTCTCGAGCACGTCGCGCACCCACGACTCGAACGGGCGGGTGTGCGGGATCGAATTCCACTTCGGTTCGAAGATCGACCATGCCGCGTCGATTCCCTTCTCGCCGGCGAGCTCTTGATAGCGGGTGTAGCACAGCGTCCAGAGCAGCTCGAAAAGACAGCCGGCGCGGTCGAGGTAGCTGGCGACTGCAAGGCCCCCCGGGACGAGCAGGCTCGCGAACTTTTTCAGCCACAGCTCGCTCGGCTGGACAGTATAGATGAATCCTTCGGCGACGATCACGTCGAATTTCTTTTCCGACTGAAAATCTTCGATCGTCTCACCGACGATCGCCTCGAGCTTGTCGGTCAAGCCATAGCGCTTGAAGTGCGCGCGAATCTCGTCCCATGCCGCGGCGTGTGGCTCGACGAGAGTCATCTGCGCGCCCCACCGGGCGAAGACGAGCGCATTCTCTCCCGTATCGGGCCCGAACTCGCAGACGCGGGCGCCTTCGAAGACCGACGGTGGCAGATGCAGCAGATCGCGGAAAACCGCGCGGCGCCCGATCTCGTAGCGATCGAGCTGAGCGTCGGTGGTAAAGCCGGTGAAAGTCGGCTTGAAATCCTTGTCCTTGTAGTACTCGTGGAGTCCCTTATAGCTCGCTTTGCTCATCCGCTGGCCGGCCCCCGCCGGGTATTCGGGTTTGCCCGCTTCCACTGTGCGACACGTGATCTCAATGCCGCCACATACGATTCGATCGATGCACGGCAGGCGGGGTCGGCGCTCTCCGGAGGAGAAAATTTCGCGAAATCGCTGTCGGCGGGATCGAACGGCCCGTTCGTCACCTCGTGTATCACGAGGAGCGGCGAGTTGATCAGAACCGTATGGTAGCGCGACACACCGAGTCGGTAATACAGGTTTGCTCCCGGTCCGAGCTCGATGACATCGTCGACCCCTCCGTCATCCGTAATGAGCACGATATCGGCCGAGCCATCGATCAGGTGAAAGGATTCGACCTTGTCCCGGTGGCGGTGCGGACAGATGTACGTGTCCGACCTCATCGCGATCAGCATCTCATGCAGCCTGTCGTCCGGGCTCTTGTGCGCGCAGATGCGCGCCCGCCCGCGCTTGCTCGCCGCGGCGCGCTCGCGGATGAAGTCGACCGCGGCGGCGCCGAAGCTCACGATCTCGTCGGTGGCGACGAACACGTCGTCACTGATCTGCCGGAGAGGAAGCGTCGTGCCTGCCATCACGCGGTGGCGAAGGCCGGGAGGAATGTGCCGCCGCTCGCAAAAAACTCCGCCAGCTTCGTCTTCACCTTCGCTTCACTCTCCGGATTGAGAGTGGAGACGCATACGCGAATCCCCCGCGCCGACAACTCGGACGACGGCACGATGGGCAGATGTGAGCCGGGCATCAGCAGCCCGACTTTCTTCGGTTGATCATCCACCACGCAGTCGATCTGATCGGCAAGTTCGAGAAAATTGATGAATTTGGCAGCGAGGTGTCCCGCCCCGAAGACGGCAACCTTCTTCCCCGTTTCGCGCGATTCGCTCAGCATCTTCCGCCAGCGCTTCTTCGCTCCGGGGAGAGCCGCGGAAAATGCGCTAAGGATTTCGGCCGATTTTTTCGCGGCAGCGGGATTTTCGACCGCAGCTGAAGGATGCGACGGGTCGAATCCCAGGATCATCACCAGCGAGTCCTCATACGGATACGGATACCGCCGAAGCATGACGAGATGTGCACCTGCTTCGCTCGCCAGCCGCTTCAGCGACGACTCCGTGAAATAGCTGATATGCTCTTCCCATACGAATCCGTGGTTGCCGAGCTTCAATATGCGCTCGCTGTCGGGCATCTCGAACATCAGGTATCCGCCGGGCTCGATCAGTCCTCGAAGCGAGGCGATCAGTCCTCGCGCGTCAGGCGCGTGCTCGAGAACGTGTCTCACCACCAAGAGCTCGGCTCTGCCGAGACGATCGCGGACCCGCTCCACTCCCGCTTCGTCGCTCAGAATCTGCTGAATCGTTTCGATTCCGTAGGGTGATGTCCCCGCGTCGAGGTCGCTTGCGCTCATCACTGCGCTGTTCTGGAGACCGAGCGCGCGCAGGCGCGCGAGGGTGCTCGCGTCCTTGTAGGTGACTCCCAGCAACCGCGATTGAGCGGACAGACCGGGAAGCTTCGACAATAGCGCAGCCGTGTCGTCCAGGTGCGCTTCGGGCTCGTTGTAAACGAGCCAGTCGAAGCGCGGGCGAATCGCCGCCACCGGCATCCGGTCGACTAGCTGAATGGTGCCGCACTTGCCGCAATTGCCGATGCTCAGCGGAAATTTCTCTTCGCTGCCGGTCGCGCCTGGCGCAAGGAACCGGTTCGCAGGCGGCTGTTTTCCGAAACTGAGCGCGGTTGCCAGCCCGGGCGAGCCACAGACCGTGCAGTGCGCGGGACGCGTCATTCGGATTTCGGGGCGGCGTCCGCCCGCTCGACCGTGCGCAGCTCGGGGAGAGGCACCACGAAACAGCCGCCCTCTTCCACATAGCGCGCGTTCTTCGCGATGATCGGTTTCGCGTATTGCCAGGCCAAAACCGCCACGATGTCCGGCGGCTCTTCGTAAAGCACCGAAGATGGCCTCACCTCGAGGTGCGCGCCCGGGCTGAACAGCCCCTGCTTCAGGGGATTGTCGTCGATGAGATAATCGATGCGGCGGGTGAGCTCGAACTGGTGAATCAGCGTAGTCACCGTCGTCGAAGCTCCGTAGGCGGCGACGCTCTTTCCCTCCTTCCTCGCCTTGTCGATGAAATCGATCAGGCTGGCCTTTCGCTCCAGAATTCTGGCCTCGTACTCGCGCCAGGTCTCCGGCTTGTGAACCCCGCGGCGCTCCTCTTCCTCCATCATCTGCTTTATCACCGGGCGCTCGCGCTGTGGACCTCCGGTTTTCTGAACAAAGCCGCGAAAAGAGCCGCCTTTCGTGGCGATCCGCTGGACGTCGAAAAGATGCAGTCCGTGCGAGTTGAAGAAGCGCGTGAAGGGGGTGATCGAGTGATACGACAAGTGCTCGTGATAAACGGTGTCGAAAAGGAACTTGTCGATGATGTCGAGCAGGTATGACACCTCGAACACAAATACGCCGTCGTCATCCAGCAGCGCCGCTATTCCATCCGTCAGATCGCCGAGCTGGTCGGCGTGCGCGTACACGTTGTTGGCGACGATGAGCTTCGCCTTCCCGTGATCGGCGGCGATGCTTTTCGCGAGGCCGGATGTGAAGAATTCCGGGAGAGTGGGCAATCCGGCGTCGGTCGCCAGCCGCGCGATCTCTCTCGCCGGATCGACGCCGATCACTTCGAGACCTTTGTCCTTGAAAAATCTCAGCAGCGTTCCGTCGTTGCTCCCGATCTCGACGAAGAGACTGCCGCCCTTGATTCCGAACTCACGCACGACGTCATCGGCGTAGTTCCGGAAATGCTCGACCAATCCCGCCGAGCTCGACGTGAAAAAGATGTACTCGCGGAAGAGACACTCCGGATTAACGACGTCGAGATTCTGCACGTGACCGCACGACTGGCATTGGTACAAGTCCAGCGGGAAGAGCGGCTGCGGCGCGTCTTTCTTGTCGGCGCTCACGAACGCGTCCCCGATCGGGGACGGCTTCATCGGAAGGACGAGTGTCAGGCTGCGCCCGCCGCACAGCCGGCACGAGGTACGGCGGGAGACCATCTCGGTCATGTGAGGGCGCGCGAGCGGTTAGAGCTGTTTGAGACGGCGCGCCAGCGACTCGGGCCACACGAGCGAGAGTCCGCCATCGACCGTGATGTTCTGGCCGGTGACGAATGCCGCCTGAGGGCTGCAAAGAAAAGTCACGACATTCGCCGAGTCTTCCGTCGTCGCCATCCGCTTGAGCGGGACGATTCCCTCGTACAACTCGATCAGAGGCTTGTTCTTGAGATAGAACTCCTTCGACTCTTCCTTTAGAAAAGTGAACGGTGTGATGCCGTTCACTCGTATGCCCCTCGCGCCCAGATTGAGCGCGTACCATCTCATCATCTGATCGAGACCGGCTTTGCCGACGTGGTAGCTGAGGGCCTGGCCTTCGCCGACGTATTTCGCGAATACGGAGCTGACCATGACGATGGCGCGCTCCCCGTCTTCGGCGAAATGTGGCACTAGCTTCTCGACAGCCGCCTTCGTCGCCGTGAGCGTCGTCTGTATCTCGCCGGCCCAGTCGTCGTCCTTGCCGCGATAGCGCTGGAGAAACACGCAATAGTTGATCTTTCCGCTGTCGCGGACGAGCTGCTCGATGGCGGACGACATCGCGCCGGCGTCGCTGACGTCGGCCCTGTAGCTGCGTATCGATCCGGACTTCATATCTTCGGCCGGGATTTCGCTCCGGCCGATGACCGATACGGCGTCTCCGCGGGACGCCATCTGACGCCCGACGACGCGGCCGAGCCCGTGCGTTCCGCCGACGAGAAGTGAGTGCGTCATCGTGGCCGTCCGCCGATCATTCGAAGTAGATGAAGGAATGGTCGCCTCTGTAGCCGGTCAGCTCGAACCACCAGTTCCATTCTTCCGGCGTGCAGAACATCTCGCACGTCAGCTGCCAGTAAAGAAGATTCGCTTTCTCCTCTTCGTTCCTGTAGGACTCGACGCAGATGTACTTGTTCTTCCTGCCGACGCGCTCGATTTCTTTCAGCGCCGGATAGAGGTCGTAGCACGGAAGATTGTGCAGTGTCGTAATCGAGATTACCAGGTCGAACGACTTGTCGTCGAACGGCAGCTCCTTCGCGTGGCCCTGCCGGAGAAAAGGCTTCACCTCTTCCTTCGCGTTCTCGATTGCATAGGAGGAGATGTCGATTCCCTGCACCTCGATACCGGGAACGGCCTGCGTCAGATCATAAAGCAGGAAGCCCTTGCCGCATCCGACGTCGAGTACGCGGTCGCCGGCCTTCAACCCGTAGTGCGACGCGAGAAGGTCGGCAACGAGACGCCAGCGGCCGTCGTAGCGCATGCCGCCATATCCGACCTTGCGATCGCCGTCCCAATAGTCGCGGCCGAACTGCTTCGCGATTTTCGCGGCCTCGGCCTTCGGAAATTCGTTGACGCGCGCGAGGTAATCCCTCGTCGTCTTCTTGTGGAGCGGCGAAATGAAATCGATATACGCCATGAGTGCTTCTATGTTCTGTTAGAGAAATCAGGAGCGGCGTGCGGCAATCGTGTCGTGCAGCATCTCCGCCGCGGCGAGCTGCCTCGCTTTTTTCCCCCCAGCCGGGCTCGCGCCTTCCGCGAATGAGCGGCGCGCGGAATCGGCCGCGAGAAAGTCGTTTAATATAATGCAGCACCACTTCACCTGATAAACCGGCAGCAGCAGTGCTGCGCGTCTCGCGTAGTCGGAGTTTTCGCCGACCGACGACGACATGCTGGCGACAACGCGGTCCCAGTGCGTCAGCGGAACCGGCTTCTGCTGCTGACAGAAGAAATCGCATATGAGTTTCGCCGGATCGTCCCACCCGGCATACTCGAAATCGAAAAACGCCAGCATGCCGTCTTCCCTGCGGATCGCGTTGTGGAAGCCGAGGTCGGAGGGCGATATGCAGCGCTCGTCGGTCGTCAGCTCGCGCTCCGGCCGCAGCCGTTGCTCACGTGCGCGCCCGTCGATCTCTTCGCAAATCGATTTCCAGATCGGCATCAGCCTGGAAGCGACAAAGGCTTTCGCGCGCTCGGTATCCTCGCCGCTCCCCGCGATGTCGCTCATTCTGCGCACGCGGCCGTCGACGACGTCGAGATGCCGCACGATGCTGAAGCACGCTTCCGATGCGTCGCCGAGCGCGAGTGCGGCCGGTGAGCGTCGGTCGCGGTTGAGGCGTGACACGAACGCGAGCGCGCGATCTATCGCCTCGGCGTCGACTTCGGCGTCCTCGAGCTTCCGCCCGACTATGAATGAGAGGAGACCGAGACGGCGCGCCGAATCCCAGCCGATCGCTTGTGGCGCTTCCGTCACCCCGGCCGATTCGATGACACCGTAGAAGCCGCGCTCGGCGGCAAAGCGGTCACGACTGTCGCTGCCTTCGCTGTAGTACCGCTTGAGAAGAAGCGGGTCACCGACGCCCTCCACCTTGTATACGCGATTGTTGCGGCCGCCGTGGATCGGCGTGATAGCGATCCTTTCCCCTTCGCGGACGCCGGTGAGCTCGGCGACGGCGACGGTTAGCTCCGCGTCGCCGCTGTCGTTATCCAACGGCCGGCCTCGCATACGCCGCCGTCAGCTCGGCCCACGATCCGGCGCGCTTGTAAGGAAGATTCGCCGGCGCTACTTCGGCGGGATCGAAAAGCACGCGCTGGACCGCCTGTGGAAATGTCGGATCGGAAAGAATCTCCGGGAGGTCGTCGATGTACAAATCGCACCCGGCCGCAGCGATGCGTGCAATCTTGTCAGCCTTCGAGAGCTCAAAGTACACCTGGTCGCGCGAAAGTCCGATCTGCGACGGGTCGAAGAACCGATTCTCCTCGAGCCAGCGCAGGGCCGCCTCGTGAAAATCGTACCGCTCGCCGGCGTACGGGTAGCGCGTCTTGTGACTGATGATGGAGAGTTTCACTCCCGCTTCGCGGCACGCTCTGAAAAACTCGATCACGCCGGGGAATGGCTCCGCCTCGGACATGCGGCGGCCGTACACCTCTCCCTGCATCTCCGTCCACGTGTCTTCGCGGCCGATGCGGCAGAGGTAGCTGCGGACTTCGGCCTTGATCTTTGGCACCGATTCCGGAATCAGCCCTTTCTCGAAGCAGGCCCGATGAAAGAGGCTGTCGTAACGGACGATCGTATTGTCGAAATCAACCCCGACGTGCACGCGAATCCGCGACGTCAGTCGAGGGCGAGCTTCACGCGGTCGATCATCGCGTGTGCGGTCAGACCGAACAGCTCACGCGCGTCGTGCTGCTCACAGGTCGTGTGCAGAAATTCATCGGGCGTCCCGAAGCGAAGCAGGCGGGCGGTGGCGCCCGTCTGATCGGAGAGCCACTCGGCGACGCTTCCGCCGAGTCCGCCGAGCACGCTGTGCTCTTCGACTGTCGCAACAACCTTGAACCTGGAGAAGGCCGCCGAGAGAGTTGCGGTGTCGAGCGGCTTCACCGTGTGAAAGCTGTAGACCGCGGTCGAGACGCCTGCCGCCGCAAGCCCTTCCGCCGCCTCCATCACCTCCGGGAGAACGGTCCCGGCGCTGAGAAAACAGACTTCACTCCCGTCGCGCATTGGAATCGCTTTTCCGATCTCGAGTGTCACCTCGCCGGTGTGGACTTTCGGCTCGCCCTTCTTGCCGATGCGCATGTAAACGGGACCTCTCTCCGTGAGAGCGGCCTGAAGGGCTCCGAGCACTTCGTATTCATCGGCGGGCGCAATGACCTTGAGATTCGGGAGGAGGCGCAGCATTCCCATCTCCTCGCAGGAGTGGTGCGTTCCGCCCAATGACGCATATGAAAGTCCGGAACCCGTTCCGACAATAATGACCGGAACGTGGTGGTAGCATACGTCGATGCGGATCTGCTCAAGACACCGATAGGTGATGAACGGCGTGATCGTGTAGCAAATCGGCCGCAGGCCACTCATCGCGAGCCCCGCCGAGACCCCGATCATGTTCGCTTCGGCGACACCGCAATTGTAGAAGCGCTGCGGGTTCTTCGCCTTGAAGTCGTCGAAGAGGCGGTTGCCGTTCGGGTTCGCGCCCGCCAGCTTCGTCAGCTCCCTCGCGAAAGCGTTTCTCACGCGACGCCGAGCTCGACGCGCGACTTTTCGACTTCTTCCGCGCTCGGAACCTTGTAATGCCAGTTGTTGTCGTCTTCCATGAAGGAGACGCCTTTACCCTTCACCGTATGTGCGATGATCGCGATCGGTTTGCCGGAGCCGTCCGGCGAGTTGGCCATGTGCGCGGTAAGAGCGTCGACGTCGTGCCCGTCGACTTCATACGTGCTCCAGCCGAAAGCCGTCCATTTCGCGGCCAGTGACTCGAGCTGCATGACCTCGTTGCTTCTGCCGGTCGCCTGCCACTTGTTGTAGTCGATGAGCACCATGAGGTCCTCGAGGCCGTGTCTCGGCGCGAACATCGCCGCCTCCCACACCGAGCCCTCGTTGCACTCGCCGTCGCTCATCGTGACGATGACGCGGTAACGCTGCCCCTTGATCTTCGCGGCGAGCGCCATGCCGACGCCGACAGGAAGACCGTGACCGAGGGATCCGGTGGCGAGCTCGACTCCGGGGGCGCAACCCGGCGCCGGCTGCTCGGCCAGCGGACTGTCGTACTCTCCAAACGTGTCGAGCAGCGCCGCCGGGAAGAAGCCGCGCTCGGCGAGAGCGGCATAGAGCGCCGACGCCGCGTGACCCTTGCTGAGAATGAAACGATCCCTGTTCTCGTCGTCCGGCTTTGCGACGTCGATGTTCAGAATTCGCCAGTAGGCGGTGGCGAGAATGTCCATGCACGACAGCGCCGATCCGAGATGCGGCGTGCCGGCGCGGTGTGACATCTGAATGGCGCGCAGGCGAAGCCGGCTGGCGATCGACTTCAGCTCAGCTGTCGAAACTCCGGGCGATGTCCGCTTCCCCTCACTTCGCGAAATCACGCCGGGATCTGCTTCTCGTCGAAATGAATCATGCAGTGCACGACTTCGCCCGATCGCATTTTCGCGATTCCCTCGTTGATCTGTTCGAGCTTGATCCGGTGCGAGACGAATCCGCAGGCGTCGAACCTGCCCGCCTGCATCATTCTCACGTACCGCGGAATGTCTTCGGCCGGCTTGCACGCGCCGCCGTGGGAGCCGGTCAGAACCTTTCCAAAATGCAGCGGAAGCGTGTTGATCGAGAGCCGCTTGTCATGGCGCATCACGCCGAAGATGATGCACCGCCCCTCCCGACTCGCCATCGCGTACGCCTTCTCGTCCGGTGGGCGCCCACCGAGTATCTCGAGCGCCTTCTGGCTGAAATCCTCTTTCGATGAATTGATCGTGTGGGTCAGGCCGTATTTCGCCGCCGTCTCGAGCTTGTGATCCTGGATGTCGACGCCGATCACCGGGTACGCTCCGGCGAGGCCGGCACCGAGGACCGCGCCGAGACCGATTCCGCCGACGCCGATGATCACAACGGATTCCGCGACGCGCACTTTTGCATCGTTGGTGATCACGCCGATGCCCGTCGTCAGCGTGTCGGCCAGCAGCGCACACACTTCGTAGTCGGTGTCGTCGGGCACCTTCGTGAGACGGTTCTCCGATATCACGGCGTACTTGTTGAACGTCGTGACGAAGCCGGCGTTGGCTTTGCGGCTGCCCCACTTGTAGACAGGGGGTCGGGCTTCGATGCCCGCTCCCTCCCGCCAATGGAGCACGACTCGGTCTCCCGGCTTCACATGCTTCACTTCGGCGCCGACCTCGAGCACCGTCCCGCCCCCCTCGTGTCCGAGGAGATGAGGGAGCCACTTGTCAGGTCCCTTTACGCCGTCGATCTCGCCGAGCTGAGAGCCGCAGATCCTGCTGACCGAGAGATCGACGAGAACCTGTCCGTAACCGAGCGACGGCAGCTCGACCTCGTCAATAACGAGAGGCTTGTGCTGCTCCACGAGAATCGCCGCCTGCGTTTTCATATTTCGTTTCCGCCTAGAAGTTCAGCAGCGACATGCCGCTCTTAAGTAGTGTGCTCTTCGAGATCGGGTGCTCGTTGCCGACGATCTTCACCGCCTGCGCCCCGGCGAGCTGGCCGAGAAACGTTCCGAGATTGATCGGCAGCTGCCTCACGGCGCTCAGCGCCGCCATCGAAAAGAATGCGTCGCCGGCACCGATCGTGTCTGTGACCTCCGCTTCGAGCGCGGGACAGTAGCAGGGCTGCTCGTCGCAGTGGAGGCCGATCGTTTGTGCGGGACCGCGGGTCAGCCACGCGTAGCTCGCGCCGAGGTGGTCGCGAAGAGCGCTGAGCTCCTTCGGATGATCGAGGAATCGGTGCCCCGACGACAGCATCAGCTCCTGCGTATCGAGGGTGACCGCGTTCGCCCGGCGATACTGCCGCGTGACGATGTTGAACCCGTGATTGTTGCTGTTCGTCTGGCAATTCAGGGCGACGAATTTCGCCTCGTCCTGCACCAGATCGCGTATCTCCTTCTCCATCAGCCCGTGACCGAAGTCGAGGACGAAGACGGCGTCTACCTTTTTTATCGCATGACCTATCACTTTCAGCGCGCGGTCGCGAATCGCGTCGGGCAGAGGGCCGGCGTCGATGAAGTTCACGGAGAAAAGCTTCTCCATCTCCTTGCCGTCGCTGAGTGGCTCGACGAACCGCTGCTTGATGATCGTTGTAAACGCCGGGTCGCGGATGACCAGGTCCTGTTCGCCGGTGACGTGGCGGGCGAGGAGCGAGTCGACCCACGGCTCGGTACCGACGAGACTGACGAACTTGATATCGCCGGTGAACTCCTTGACGTGACGGAACACGGCCAGAGCGCCGCCGGTCTGCGTTTCCTCCTTGAGGAACCTTCCCGATATGATGCGGTTCTTCGACGTGAGCCCTTGCACGTTGACGTATGAATAGCGATCGAGGATCGTGTCGCCGATGACGAGCACACGGAGGCCCTCGAAGCTTTCGACCGCTTCCCGGAAGTCCGCGGGACCGACTTCCTTCGCCAGCTCGCTGCAGAATCTCCGGACCGGCGATGCGAGGTGATCGAAGTGATTGTTCAGGATCCGCGTCGAGCTGAACACCACCGAGCCGACGTACTTCACGACGCCGCCGACCTCCTGCACGATGCGCACGTCGTCCGCGATGTTGCCGGTCACATCAGTCTCCGGATCTTCGTACTCGCGTCCCTTGCAGTAAATGTCCGGGCGCACGGAGCGAATCGCTTCGACGGCGGTGGCGTGCGGGACGACGATGACGTAGTCCACGCAGCTCAGTGCGGCGAGACTGTGGGCGCGAAGATGGTCGTTGAAGTACGGGCGCCCCGGTCCCTTGTTCACGAATTGCTCGGCCGTCAGCGTGATGACGAGAATGTCGCCGAGCGCCTTCGCTTCCTGAAGGTGATAGACGTGGCCGGGGTGGACGAGATCGAAAGTGCCGTGCGCCTGAACAATGATTTTCCCCGCCCCGCGCTCGGCGTCGATAGCCGCGCCGGCGCTCTCGAATGGAAGAATCTTTTCGGACAGCTTCAAGTTTTTGAGAGGTAGCGGTAGGGAGCGTTGTTTCTCTTCAGCTCCATGAACTTCATGTTGTAATGCTCGGCGGCATCGATGTCGGGGAACGCGCCGTCGTCGAGCGCCCGGCGCAGATTGCCCACCTCCTTCTTGATGCTGCTCACCGGCTTGTAGCCCAATGCCTTGATGATCTCGCCAGACGAGATGTGGTAGTCGCGGTTGTCCGTCGTGCTCGTGACCTTGATCTTCACCCCGAGATCGGTGAGCTCGTCCTTGATGATCTCGGCGATCTCGATCACTTTCTGATTCTCGAAGCCGAAGTTGAAGGTGCGGCCGTTTATCTTCCCGGCGGGCACATCGATCAGCTGCGCGTAGAGGTTGATCATGTCGGTCATGCCGACATTCGGGCGGCGCTGCTGGCCACCGTGCACGGTGATCAGCTTTTTCCTGACCGCGTCGGCGGTGAGCTTGTTCACCGTCAGATCGAACCTCTGCCGAGGCGAGAAGCCGCAGATCGTTGCCGGGCGGATGTTCACCGCGCAGAACGTGTCCGACGCCGCGGCGACGACGAGCCACTCCGCAAGCATCTTGTACTTCGAGTAGTAGGTGAGCGGCTCCGGCTCGAGCCCCTCCGTCACGTCCGGATCGTGCTTGATTCCGAAAACGCTGCTCGACGACGCGTTGATGAACCGCTTTACGCCTTTCGCCTTCGCCAGTCCGAGCAGCATGCCGATAGCGTCGAAGTTGACCTGACGCGTCAGCACTTCGTCGATCTCGCCGGTCGGATCGTTCGATATCGCCGCCAGATGGATGACGGTGTCGATTCCCTCCAGCGCTTTCGCTACCGCCTGAGGATCCCGGATGTCGCTCTCAACGAAATCGAACCTATCCTTCCACTCGGCGAACGTGGGATCCGCTTTCAGCGCGTCGAGCCCGGCGTTCGTGTAAAGAAGACAATCGAGAACTCGAACGCGGTGGCCGAGGCCGAGCAGATGAGGGGTCAGGCGGCTGCCGACGTAGCCAAATCCGCCGGTGATGAGAACGCTGTGCTTCGAGTTTGGAGTTGTCATGCTTTATGTATGTAGTCCTGAGGAGCCCTCGCGAGCTCCGGCAGGTTCTTCTTGACCCACGCGATTGTCTGATCGATTCCGTCGTTCAACGAAATGCGGTCGGCCCAGCCGAGGTTTTCCCGCGCCTTAGTGCTGTCGAGAAGATAAGCGGCATCCTTCCCGGGCCGGTCGCCAACAACCTCGACGACATCGTCGAAGTCGACCCCCATCTTTGCGCAAATGGTCTCGACCAGGGACCGGATAGAAACATACTCTGCTGTCGACAGATGGTATGCCTCTCCCGACTCTCCGTTGCGCGCTACCCTGAGCGTCGCGTCGGCCACGTCGGAAGCGTGGATGAAGGAGCGCACCGAGCGCCCGCCGCCGTGGAGCTGGAGCGTGCGGCCAAGCTCGATGAAGAGAATCGTCCGCGGGATGATCCGATACAGCTGCTGGCCCGGGCCGTACACGTTCGCCGCACGCGTGAATACAACCGGGAAGCTGTAGTTCTTGAAGAACGTCATCAGATGCAGGTCGCACGCAGCCCGCGACGCAGCGTACGGCGTGCTCGGGTTGAACCGCTCGGTCTCGGTCACCTGGCCAGTGCAGCTGCCGTAGACTTCGGGCGTCGACACGTGAACGTATCGTCTGATGAAAGCGAGCTTGCGCAAACGGTCGTGAAGCTTGACGTTCGCCACCACGTTAGTCTGATACCAGTGCTCCGGGTACAGCCAGCTCTCGGCGACCATGCTCTGCGCCGCGAAGTTGAAAACGTACGGCGGCTTGAAGTCGGCAATCCGCTCGATCATCGCGTCGGTATCGTTGTTCAAATCGAGCTGAGCGAACTCGAATTTGTCCTTCGCGGCCGGATTGCCCCAGGCGTATGGAAGGAATGGAGACGCCGGCTGTTTCGACCGGCTGCAGCCGATTACCTCCGCGCCCTGCGTGAGAGCGAAGTCAACGAAGCTGGCACCGGTGAACGAATTGCTTCCGATGACGAACAGCCGCTCACTCAATGCGCGGGTCCTCGGCGCTCAGCACGCGCATCACCATGTGGTTGACGATGAGCTGCGTGTCTTCGGCAATCTGCATGTCGTCGATGTTGAAATGCACCGCGACGTCGACCATGTCGAGGCATTTCCCGCCATCGAACCCGACCACGGCGGCGGTCTTCATCCCGATTTCGCGCGCCGCGTCGACGGCCTTGAGAATATTCGCCGAGTTTCCGCTTCCCGACAAAACCACCAGCAGATCGTCACGCCGCGCGAGCACCTGCAGCTGGTAGGCGAAAACGTTTTCGTAGCCGATGTCGTTCGCGAGGCAGGTCATGATCGCATTGTTGGCGGTGAGCGCCGAAATGCGGAGCCCGCGACCGTTGGCTTTTGCCACCGGATACACGAAATCATTCGCCCAATGGATCGCATTCGCAGCGCTGCCGCCGTTTCCGCAGACGAATATCGACCGTCCCCCTCGCCACGCGTCGCGCATCAGCGCGGCGAGCCGATCGACGGGCTGCCAGTCGTAATTCGAAAGGAGCCGGGAGAGCTGCGCCGCGTATTCGGTCGGGTTCATTACTGCGTCAGAATTGGTTCGAGTCATTTATGCGTGCGTTGAACGGGGACCATCGATTGACGGGTCGTATTCGATCTCGCTCCAGATGCATTCATGTCGTTGGGAAATCCGGCCCGGAGGAGCGATTGGTTTTTTGCTCGCGGCTTCAGCCACGGACAAAATGGGGCACAGGGCCTAAGCCCACACGCTGCACGCAGATTCCCCACTGTGACGGGGCCGGACGTTAGCGAACTTAGTATTCAACTCGTAAAATTCGGCAGACCGACCGTCGGAGTCAATTCGGCGCAGTCCCTGGCGTTGGGTCGACCCAACGCCCAGTCCCTTTCTTCGCTCTGTTGCCTCAGCTCGCTCCTTGCATTCCCATCCGCCGCGCTGCCGCCCACTCCAAGAATGAAAAGCCGGCCCCCCCGCTTCCCAAACTCGCGCGAGCCCCTTCCCCAAGTTCTCGACTTGGCGTTTGTCGATCGTCCCTGCAACCTGTGCGACCTGCTCGAAGCATCTGGCGATGTGATGTTCAGTCTTATCCATGAATGCTCAATGAGCCGGAACGAAAAGTTCGGTTAACGGTTGTTTGATTTCTAACGCGGGAGCCGGAGTGCCCGACGGCTGGATCGTGGCGCGAAAGACTAACCCGCCGCCTTTACGAGCGCCGGCCCGATCGTCAAGGCGACCCCCCGGCCGATTTCGGAAACCCAGATGATGAGCTTCCTGCCGCTGCAGCGCTCGCGCACGACACCGCGCACGCCCTTGAGAGCGCCCTCCTGAACGATGACCTCGTCACCGGGACGGAATTCCCCGACCTCGGTCACCGGTTCGGGCGCGGCGCTGTCCCGCTCGATCGCATCACGCAGCGTCGCTATGAAAGAGTCGGTCAGCAGAGCGGGACGCTCGCCGCGCTTTACAACCGTCAGCACGCCCGGCGTGCTCAGGACCTTGTGCCAATCGGCGCCGTCGGCACGCGCGAAGAGGTACCTCGGAAAAAGCGGACATACGACTTCGCGCCAGCGGTCGCTCCAGCGGTGGCGCTCCTTCACCGTCGGCAGCCAGGGGGAAAGCCCCATCGCAGCTATTCTCGCCACGACTTGTTGCTCGGCGCGCGACTTGGTCCAGATCACAAACCACGAATCGCATTGTGAGTCATTCATGGCGGCTGAGTTGATTAAAGGCACCCGAACGCACGGTCAGTCACATGTCGTGAAAAACCGTATACGTCGATCGAACTCACGTGCTGCGGGCTAAACTGATTCTGAGGCGTTTTCGCTTTCGCGCTGGAGCCGCTCAACCTCAAGGCGCAAGGCGTCGTACTCCTCCAGCTTCCTCGCCAGAAAATCCCTCGTCAGACTGGCTTTCGCAGCGACTCCTTCGGGCGTCAGCAAATACGCATAAGCACGCTTGTTGGTGCTGTTGCGGAAGTTCTGAACCTTTACGAACCCTTTTCCCAAGAGAGCCCGCAGACAATAATTGGCCTTTCCGAGACTGACGCCCAGCTCGCGCGCCATCTCCCGCTGCGTGAGTTGGGGGCTCGCGTCAAGCAGTCGTAGAACGCGCAAAACGGAGGAATCAGGCACAAGCACTGGCACGTGGTTTCGAGGAGCTCGGGTGTTCAAGCGTTGAACATCACAATCCCGGTGAACTTTGTCAACCCCCACGCCACGGCAGTTTGATCCCCTGCGAGGCGGCGAACTCACCTCTGGAAGCTGCCATGTGGTTTCCTCTCGAACCGACCCAACGCGGGCCTCTCGACGCGCACGCCCTTCCAATGGCATCTCGCTTGACACCAGGTCGGTCGCACCCAGACCGCGTGGTGCGGCGAAGCCATTTCACCCGGGCCTAACGATTGCGTGAATCCCGCGTCTGGACTTGCGACGTGTAAGCGGGCAGCGATGTTGTGACAGTCCGACAGCGCGACAAGCCGGCCGAATCATACGGAATAATCCTGCTTCCGATTGACTGCCTAACCTGCCATCTTAGAACGCTCGAATCTCTCCCATCTCTTCGTTAACGCCGGTGCGCATCCGAAATAGACATCTCCTGGCCGCAGACCTGATCTCGGTGATAGCGGCAACGCTTATTGCATTTGCCGTAAGATTCGAAGATGCGCTCTGGCCAGCAGAAAATTGGCGATTCGTTCTCCCGTATCTCGCCGCCACCGTTCCACTGCGCCTGCTCGTCTTCTATTACGCGGGTCTTTACCGGCGCCTCTGGCGCCAGGCGAGCATTGGGGAGCTAAAGGAAATAATTCTTGCCGGCGGAATCGCTGCCGCCGCGAGCTTCATCATCGGGTTCATTTTGCTGCCGGCGATCGGAATCATCCCGGCCAGGGTTCCCTTCTCCGTCATCTTCATCGACGGATTCCTGACTACGGCAGCGATCGCGCTTCCAAGGCTTCTGGCGAGGACCATGAGGCGATCGCGCAACGCCAAGCGGAGACACGACGACACCGGAAAGCGCGTGCTCATCGTGGGCGCCGGCGACGCCGGGAAACAGGTCGTAAAGGAGATCAACAACTCTTCCGACCTTTCCTTCGAGCCGGTGGGATTTGTCGATGACGATTTCACAAAGCACAACCACACGCTGCTTGGCCTTCCGATATTCGGTCCGCTCAGCTCCATCCAGGAAGTCGTCTCCGCACATGCCGTAGCCGAGATCGTCATCGCGATGCCCTCCGCACCTGGCTCCGTCGTGCGCCAAGTGGTGAGAGCGGCTCTGGACTGCGGCATACCGACACTGACTGTCCCCAGCTTGCCGGAGATGATCGCGCGTCATGGTGACAGCACCACTCTCCGCGAAGTCGAGATTCAGGATCTTCTCCGGCGCGACCCGATCGAGACCGATCTCGCTTCGGTCGCCGCGCTCGCCACCGCGGAAACGGTGCTCATTACCGGCGCCGGCGGCTCGATAGGTAGCGAGCTGTGCAGACAGCTCGCCCGTCTTGCCCCGGCCCGGCTCGTTGTGCTCGGTCACGGCGAGAACTCGATTTTCGACATCTGTCAGGAGCTCTGCGCCACGTTCCCTGATGTGGACGTTGTGCCGGTGATCGCCGACGTTCGCGACCGTCCGCGTCTGGTCAAGATGTTCAAGGCCTACCGTCCGCACGCCGTCTTCCACGCCGCCGCGCACAAGCATGTGCCGCTGATGGAGGAAAACATCGTCGAGGCCGTCACGAACAACGTGAACGGAACGAAGAACGTTGTGGATGCCGCGCTAGAGGCGGAGGTCGACCGGTTCGTCCTTGTCTCGACCGACAAGGCGGTGCGGCCGACCAGCGTCATGGGCGCGACGAAGCGGATCGCCGAGCTGATCGTTCAGCACGCGGCCACCAAGTACGATCGCAATTTCGTCGCGGTGAGATTCGGAAACGTTCTCGGCAGTCGGGGCAGCGTGGTGCCGACGTTCCTCAGGCAGATCCGCGCCGGCGGTCCGGTCACGGTCACGCACCCGGAGATGCAACGCTATTTCATGACGATTCCGGAAGCGGTGCAGCTCGTGCTGCAAGCCGGCGCGCTCGGCCGCGGCGGCGAGGTATTCCTCCTCGACATGGGCGAGCCGATTCGCATCGTCGACATCGCCACAGACCTGATCAGGCTTTCCGGACTCACCGTGGGGACCGACATCGACATCATGTTCACCGGTATCCGGGCCGGGGAAAAGCTCTACGAGGAAATGTTCTTCAGCGCCGAGAACGTGATTCCGACGGAACATCCGAAAGTGCTGCGCGCCCGCGGCGGCATTCTCGCCGATGGAATCTCGAAGCGGATCGAGGTTCTTTCGCGCGCGGCGCTCGAGGGTGAGGACGACATGCGCCTGCGGCAGCTGATTCTCGGACTCGTCCCTGATTTTCACATCCACGGATCACTCCTGGCGGATGCCGAGGTCAGGCAGGACGTTGCACCGCAGCGACGGGCCTGACAGGCGGTTCGTAAGCGCTTAGCGTAGAATCCCCCAGGCAAAACCCGCGACTATTGGGGGGTTTTTTCGTTATCGGAGCAGGGCCACCCTCGCGCCGGTGCTCTCGAGCCGGCCGGCAAAGGCGGAGCCCACGCGCGCGGTGAGCACCACTTCCTCATCGGTGCTTCCCTGCTCCAACACTTCCGCCGACCGGTAGATCTCGGCCAGCAGCCGTCCGTCGCCTACGGGAACGCGAATCTCCATCACGCGCGTCGTCGCGCGCCCCGCGGCGAGCAGCGCTCGGCGAAGCGGATCGAGTCCGCCGTCGGTGACCGTGCTGACGAAAATCGAATCGGGAATGAGATTCCGAATTCTTTCCTGCAGCGCGGCCAGCTGGTCGGGCGAGATCGCGTCGATCTTGGAGAAAACGTGCAGCATCGGCTTCTGGCCGGCGCCGAGCTCGATCAGCACCTGGTCCACGACATCACGCTGCTCTTCCCATGTCGGATGACTCGCGTCGATCACGTGCAGCAGAAGATCGGCCTCATTCACTTCCTCGAGCGTGGCACGGAAGCTCGCGACGAGATTGTGCGGCAGCTTGCGAATGAATCCGACCGTGTCGGTGAGCAGGACGCGCGCGTTTTCGCCCAGTTCGATCTCGCGCGTCAGCGGATCGAGCGTCGCGAAGAGCCGGTTCTCGACAAAGACCTCGGGTGCGTTCGCCATCGCCCGGAGAATCGAAGACTTTCCGGCGTTCGTGTATCCGACCAGGCTCGCGCGAAATTGCGTCTTCCTTCCCGAGCGCTGAACGACCCGCGAGCGCTGCACGTCCTCGAGGCGCTGCTTCAGCTGCCGGATCCTGTTGTTGATCAGGCGGCGGTCCGTCTCAAGCTGTGTTTCTCCGGGACCCCGCACGCCGATGCCGCCGCGAAATTTCTCGAGGTGCGCCCACATCCGCGTCAATCGTGGAAGCATGTACTGCAGCTGCGCCAGCTCTACTTGCATCTTCGCTTCGCTCGACCGCGCGCGAGTCGCGAAGATGTCGAGGATGAGCTCGGCCCGGTCCATCACCCGCTTGCCCGTCGCGTCCTCGATGTTCTTTCCCTGCGACGGACTCAGCTCGTCGTCGAACACCACCAGCGATGCGTCTGTCTCGGCGATTTTCTCGCGGAGCTCCTCTACCTTCCCACTGCCGAGGTACGTAGCCGGGTTCGGACGGTCGAGCTGCTGCGTCACTTCGCCGACCGCCTTCGCGCCGGCTGTGTCGACGAGACGCTCAAGCTCCTCGAGATGCTCCGCCATCTGATGGCGCGCATTCGAACGCTTCAACGGCGCCCCGACGAGAATGGCGCGCTCGATGGGGGCGGTGAGCTCGATCAGATTTCGCGTGATCGGAGCCCCCGCGGGCGGATTGGGCTATTCTGCTCTATCGCGTCACCCCGATCATCGGCGAGAAGCGCCCTGATTGGTCATACGGTATGGTGAAATTACCAACCGGCGTCGCAACGCTCAAATCGCCCAGCACGCGATAGTTGAGAGTTCCATTGGTCTTCATTTGATCCCAAACGGACCCCAATCCGGCATAGGTAAAATCAATAGGGACCCGAACCGTTGTCGAGTCGCCGTTCTGCACGGTGAAGCGCGAGTCGAGCGCGCCCAATGCGACCTGCTGATCGCCGGCGAGAAGCTTGTAGGTCAGGCGCGTCGCGTCGAGCTTGAAGCCGTTCGGATTATAGACGTTGAGGTACACGTCCAATGATCCACCCGTGAGCCCGACCCCAGCCACGCGAAGATCCTTGAAGCTCACGATCGGCTGCTTGAAGCCGCCGAGACCGAGCGTCGCGCACGCCGAGACCGCCGCAAATGCTCCAATCAAAGCAATGAAATTTCTCCTCCGCATCCTTCCTCCTTACCCTTTCTCCGGAACATCCGGAGTTGCATTGTTCGTTCCGGCTTTGTCACCTTCCGGTGACGCATTGCTGGACACCTTCGCCTTCAGGTCGGCCCACCAGGCGAGCCGCTTAGCCACTTCCCGCTCGAATCCGAACGGTCCGGGCTCATAGAAGACGCTGCCCCGCAACTCTTCCGGCAGATACTCTTGCGGGATGTATGCCTCGGGGACGGAATGCGCGTATTGGTACCCTTCGTGGTATCCGAGCTCCTTCATCAGTTTCGTTGGGGCGTTGCGGATGTGGAACGGAACCGGGGCAGCCGGAGTATCGCGGGCCGCATCAAGCGCGGCTGAAAGCCCGCGATATGACGCGTTGGATTTCGGCGCGGTTGCCAGATAAACGACCATCTCGGCCAGCGGCAGATATCCCTCCGGCGGGCCGAGCATGTGGAACGCATCGCGCGCGGCAACCGCCAGCTGCAGCGCCTGTGGATCGGCGAGCCCGATGTCTTCCGCCGCCATCGCGATCGAGCGGCGGAAGATCGTCATCGGATCTTCTCCTCCTTCGATCATCCGCGCCATCCAGTAAAGCGCCCCCTGCGGATCGCTTCCACGCAGCGACTTGTGAAACGCCGAGAGCATGTTGAAGTGCGTCTCGCCGGATTTGTCATGGTGCGCGAAACGCTTCTGCATCGCATCGCGCGCGACCTGTACCGTGATCGTCCCGCCGTCACCGACGAAATCGGCAGCGGCATCGAGCACCGTCAGCGCCCGCCGCGCATCGCCGTCCGCCTCGGTGACGACGAGCGTTCTCGCATCTCCGTCGAGAGAGACGTGCCTGCCTCCGAGTCCGCGCTCGACGTCGGCCAGCGCGCGGTCGACCACGATCGACAGATCGTCGGGCGTCAGCGGGTTGAGAACGAAAACGCGCATCCTCGAGAGAAGAGCGCCGTTCAGCTCGAACGAAGGATTCTCGGTTGTCGCGCCGACGAGTGTGACCGTACCGCTCTCGACGTGCGGCAGAAACGCGTCCTGCTGTGCACGGTTGAAGCGGTGGATCTCATCCACGAAGAGAATCGTCTCGCGGCCAATCTCGAGTCGGTCCTCGGCTTCCGCGATCACCTCCCGCACGCGTGGCACACCTTCCGTCACCGCCGAGAATGGAACGAACTCGCGATCGGTGTACTCGGCGATCAGTCTGCCGAGAGTCGTTTTGCCGGAGCCCGGCGGCCCCCAGAAAACCATCGAGGTGACATTTCCCTTCTCGATCGCGTCACGCAGCGGTTTTCCGGGCGCAAGAAGGTGCTGTTGTCCGACGAACTCGTCGAGGGTCCTCGGCCGCATCCTCGCTGCCAGCGGCTGCGCCTGCTCTCTCACGCTGAACAACGACGCCTCGGGACGGCTGCTTGCGCCAGCCGACGCCGGCGGCCGACGAAACTTCTTCGGCATCGCCGCTATGCTCCGCCCTCGAGCAGGCGCCTCGTAATGAAATAAATCGCGCAACCGGCGAAGAAGCTCGCCGGAAGCCGCCAGTTTCCTTTCCCCTGAATCTCCGGAACGAGATTCGATGCCCCAACGTAGAGCGCGACACCGCCGGCCATCGGCAGCCCGTATCGCGTGAGCATGGATATCTGCTGGGTGAGCACGCCACCCACAAGCGTTGCGAGCGCGAGCGCGGCACCTGATCCAAGCGCGCGCCCGCGCGTCGAGCCGGCAGCAAGAAAGAGGCTCGAAATCGCGAGTCCCTCAGGCAGCTTGTGGAGCAGAATCGCGAGAAACACGAGGACGCCGAGCGAAGGAGTCACGGCGAACGCGCTGACAATAGCGACACCATCGACGAACGTGTGAAGCATCAAACCGGCCAGCGCCGAGTGGCTGACGAGCTTGGTGACGTGATGCGTCTCTTCCCCGAAGTGGAAATGCGGAGCAAGAGTGTGCTGAGTGAGATGCACGAGTAGATAGCCCAGCAGCACGAGCAGCGCTCCCGATGCGCCATTGATCCTCAGCGATTCCGGGACGAGATCCAGTAGCGCGACCGAGATCATGAAGCCGGCGGAAAGGGCGATCATGATCTCGAGTGCACGCACGCTCCAGTTCGAGCGTGATGCGATCGCGGCCGCGCCGATGATGTTGGCGCTGGCAGCGACCGCGGTGTACAGAAGTGGTGTTTGGATCAGGCGCTCCGAAGTGAGAGTCGCCCGGCGGCTGCGGCAACCGCGTCGCTCAGCGCCGGTGCGCGGCTGCGGTCCCACGTTGCTCCGCCCCAAGCCCTGTCGGCGAGGGCGGTCCTTTCCTCCAGATTTTTGCCCTGGAGGATGTAGAGCCAGCGGTCGGAGCGGGAGTAGATCACGAGCTCGAGATGCGGCGTGAGGGTGAGCTGATCCTCTGAAGTATAGAAGGTCATCTCCAGTCCACCGAACGAGGCAAGAAGAACTTTTAGCCTGGCAACGACGTCGCGCACGTCGGGCAGCGCGACCGCCTCCCCTCGCCACGACGACTGCGTCCGAAGGTCCTCGACGTAGACGTCAATCGCCGGCGGCAGGATCTCGCTGAGTGTGTAAAAGAGATCCACGATCCGCTCGGAGTTCGCCGAGACGCGGGCCTCGTAATGATCCCCCTCACGGGTAAAGGTAAAGCCATCCTGGCCTGACCTAAACCGCTTCCATACTGTCACTTCGGGTTTGTCGCCTCGAAACAGCATTAAGTCGGATTGAGGTTCGGTTTCGCCGCCCCATCACGAGCAACTATCAAGCCCATCAATTGCTCGCGCGTATTTACCTGCGGATTTTGTATGACACTTTCGAGAAGGCTGCGCAGCGTAGTTCCGACTGCCGGCCCGGTGATCCCCGCCTTGGTCAGGTCATCCCCGTCTATCGCCAGGTCGGCCACCTCGATCGGATCGCGGTAGGCAATCCGAATCGCGCGCCTGTACGCGGAGCGCACTCGGCGGCTCTCGGGCGCCGGCTTTCCGCCGGCGCGATCGCACGACCAGAATGCGCTCGCGAGACGAATAAGTGGAGCGAGGCGGGTTCGACCCGCCGCCGCCGCCCAGCGGCGGAGCGTCGCATCATCCGGAGACCTCTCGGTCAAGAGCGCTCTCGTCATCTCCGCACCGAGGGCTTGCCAACGATCGATGAGCATGCTGATCCACCCGATCTCCGCGTTGGAGAACCGGAGTCGGCGAAGGATCCTGGCGGACTCGGCTGCCGGAACGAGGGCAAAGAGCGCGGCGACGCGCGTCGTCTTTCGCTGCGGGCCTCCGGGAAGACCGGGCAAGGGGAGACAGTCGAGCGCGACGAGCGACGAGGCGTCGATCCCGGCGAGCTCGGGGATGAGCGTCGCGAATGCGCCCGAGTCCATCCACATCTGGAAGGCGCGGCTCGGAAAGCGCACCTGTTCCATCGTCTTCTCGATTTCCTGCTTGATCCGCTCCGGTGAGAGGCGGGAGAGATGCTGACCGCTCTCGACGATTGCCGCCCACGTCGCTGAGTCGATCTTGAAGTCGAACCGCGACGCGAAGCGGATTCCGCGCAGCGCGCGCAGACGGTCTTCAGTCATCCGCTGACGTGCGTCTCCGACGGCGCGCAGGATTCCGGAATCGAGATCACTCTTTCCGCCGAACGGGTCCGCGATCTCGTTACGCGACGGAGAGTAGGCGATCGCGTTAATGGTGAAATCGCGCCGCGCGAGATCTTCCTCGAGCGAAGCGCCGAACTCGACTACCGCGTGCCGCCCGTCCGTCCTGATGTCGCGGCGGAACGTTGTCACTTCGTGCATGACGTTCTTGCTGTCAACCACGCCGACGGTTCCGTACTCGATTCCAACGGGGATCGTGCGCCGGAAGAGTTTCCTGACCTGCTCCGGATGCGCCACGGTCGCGAGATCCCAATCGAGGTGACGGTGGCCAAGGAGCGCGTCCCGGATCGCGCCGCCCACGCACCACGTTTCGAACCCCGCGCTCTCGAGCTCGGCCGCGATCGCGCGAACCGTTTCCGGCGGATTGAGCAGGGGCGCGGTCACGACGCGGCGGCTTCGTTGATCACTGCCAGAATAGCCGCGGCCGTTGTCTCACAGTCTGCCGCCGTCGTCGCTCCCGTCTCCATCGCGTAGGTGACGAGCGCGTCGAAGGTGAGCAGATCGAGCGCTCCTGCCCGGCGCTCACAATCGCCCTTCAGGACGCGGGCGAGGACGACGCGCGACGCAGCAATCAGGCGCGCGCGCTCCGTGGTTTCATTGGCCGCAACCGAGGTGAGAGCAGCGTTGATCGCCGTCGCCAGCTCGGCGGGGGGCTGTGCAGATTTCGTCGCGTGCGGGTTTTCTGTCGTCACTTAGTCGCCGCGAGGCGATTGCGCACGACGTCGGGCGCGAGAGCGAGCGCGTGCTCCACATTTCCACCGTCGGGAATTCCGGCCTGCGCCATGTGGGGCTTCCCCCCTCCCTTCCCGCCCGCGGCAGCGGCGACTTCACGAATCATCTCGTCGGCGCGCAGACCGCGTCCGCGCAGCGAATCACTTACCACTGCGAGAATCGTCGTCTTGCCGTTGTCGAGCTTCGCCGAAAGGAATGCGACGCCATCGCCGATCTGCTCGCGCACCGAGTCGCCGAGCGCCTGGAGCGCGGAAAGATTCGCCGCATCCACAATGGCCGTCACGACGCGCACGCCGTCGACCAGCGCAGCCGAGCTCACGAGATCGGTCACCTGTCCTCCGCCGCCGCTCCGGGTGGCCTGTTCCACTCGCTTCTCGAGCGCGCGTCTCTCGTCGATGAGCGATTGAATGCGGCGCAGCGCTCCCCCGCCCGGCGACTTAACCATCGCCTCGATTCTTTTCAGCTCTTCCTCGCGCGAGCGGAAGAGTGCGATTGCCGCACGGCCGGTAACGGCCTCGATTCGGCGCACGCCGGCGGCAACTCCCGTTTCGCTTGTGATCTTGAACGCGGATATCTCAGCAGTATTCCGTACGTGTGTGCCCCCGCAGAGCTCCTGCGAGATCCCGGGAATCGACACGACGCGCACGACGTCGCCGTACTTCTCGCCGAAGAGAGCCATCGCGCCGCCGGAAACCGCGTCCGCGTAAGGACGCTGCTGAATGTCGAGCGGAACAGCTTCGAGAATTCCGCGATTCACCTGGCTCTCGATCTCCTCGAGCTGTTCTGCGCTCACCGGCCCGTGGTGCGTGAAGTCGAAGCGCAGTCGATCGGGCGCGACAAGCGATCCCGCCTGATGCACGTGATCCCCGAGCACCGAACGCAGCGCGGCGTGGAGCAGATGCGTCGCGGTATGATTTCTCTCGGTATCGAGGCGCCGGTCGCGCGGCACCCGAGCGGTGACTGGATCCCTGTTGTTTATCGAGGAAGCAACCGCCTCCCTATCTCCGGTGAGCTTCCCGCCGAGGAATGTCTTGCCATCCATCGTTCGCGCGTCGGTCACTTCGAAGCGCCAACCGGGGGCGACTATCTCGCCGACGTCGGAGATCTGTCCGCCGCTCTGCACGTAGAATGGGCTCTTGTCGAGAACCAGCTCCACGTCGCCGCCTGGAAACTCGCTGAGGCGGATCACGCGCGCAGACGACTCGAGCGCGTGATAGCCGGTGAATTCGGTGCGCGCGTTATCGGACTTCTCCGCCGCCGCTAGCACCTTCTCGCTGCGCGGATCGACGGCGATCTGCTTGGACTTTCGCTCGGCTTGCGATTGCTTGCGCTGCATGTCGAGAGCCGCGTCGAAACCGGCGATGTCCACCGAGTAGCCGCGCTCCCGCGCCATGAGCTCGGTGAGATCGATTGGAAACCCGAATGTGTCGTAGAGCTTGAAAGCATCTTCGCCGGAAATCGTTCCGCGCAGTGCAGTAGATCCTTGCGTCGATGAGGCCGGCGCGAGCTCGTCGAAGCGCCGCATGCCGCCTTCGATCGTCGCAAGAAAGCGCACTTCCTCCGCGCGCGTCGTGTCTTCGATGTGCTTTGCGCGCTGACGCAATTCCGGATAAACGTCTCCCATCTCCCGAACGACGACTTTTGTCACGTTCGCGAGGACCGGCTCACGCTTGCCGAGAAGCCATGCGTGGCGCACGGCGCGACGAAGAATTCGGCGCAGCACATAGCCACGTCCTTCATTCGACGGGAAAACGCCGTCGGCGAGCATGAACGACACCGCCCGCGCATGATCGGCGATGACGCGGAAGGACGGCGGGTCCGTCTCGTATGTAAGGCCGGTCAGCTTTTCGACCGACTGAATCAGCGGCGCAAAAAGATCCGAGTGGAAGATGCTCTTCTGCCGCTGCATGATCGCCGCAATTCTGTCGAGGCCCGCGCCAGTGTCTACCGACGGCTTCGGAAGAGGCACCAGTGTCCCATCCGCCTGCCTGTCGTACTGCATGAAGACGAGGTTCCAGATCTCGACGAAGCGGTCCCCTTCGGAGCCTTCGACAAATGCCTCCTTCGAGAACTCCGCGCGATCGAGCTCCGTCCACTCACCTTTCGCTCCCCGCGGGAACGACCAGTCGTCGGTGAGATGGGCGACGTCGACAAAAATTTCCGTGCACGGGCCGCACGGCCCGGTGTCGGCCATCTGCCAGAAATTGTCGTGCGCGCCGAGACCGTAGATGCGCGAGTCCTTGAGGCCGGCGATCTCGCGCCAGAGCTGACGCGCTTCGTCGTCTTCCTCGAAGACTGAGACGCGAAGGTGCCGCGCCGGAATCTTCAGCTCTTTCGTGACAAAGTCCCAGGCGAAACGGATCGCGTCGCGCTTGAAGTAGTCTCCGAAGGAGAAGTTGCCAAGCATCTCGAAAAAGGTGAGGTGGCGCGCGGTGTGACCGACCTGCTCGAGGTCGTTGTGCTTGCCGCCGGCTCGCAGGCACTTCTGCGAGGTGGTCGCGCGCGTTCCACCGGGTGGCCTTTCCCGGCCGAGAAAAACGCGTTTGAACTGCACCATCCCCGCGTTCGTGAAAAGCAGCGTCGGATCGTCGCTGGGGACGAGCGGAGAGCTCGGAAGGCGCAGGTGTCCCTGCTGCTCGAAGTACTCGAGGAATCTGCTCCGGATATCCGCCGCTTTCATAGACGGAAATATACGGAACGACGAGGGCTTACAGGTGTGCGGCGATACTGCAAAGGCCTACGACTTCCAGCTATGGGACCAATCGCTTCACGACGTTCTTAATGTCCTCCAAATCGTAGCCTCGCCTGGCAAGAAATCCGAACAGCCGCCGACGAAGTACCAGCGGCTCAAGATTACCAAGCTGTGCGAGCTTTTTCCGCGCAGTCTTCTCCGCCATCGCGCCCTGATCGATCTCTTCATCGGCGAACACGCGCTCGATCGCCGCGGCCGCGACCGGCTCGGCGATTCCCTTCCGCCGCAGATCCTGCACCACCCTGCGCTTTGACGCGCCCGACGTCATCACCTTCGACCGCGCGTACTGCTCGGCGAATTTCGCGTCGTCGAGGAGTCCGTTTCCCTCGAGGCGCTCGATGGTGTTTCGTGCGTCGGGCTCGGGAAATCCCTTCCGCGACAGCTTCCGATGCAAAGACCGCGCGGTGTACGACCGCGCGGTCAACAATGTCAAAGCGTACTCGTAGGGCGACTGCGACACGACTACAAGTCAGCCGTGATCGTGAAGTCCCGCGAAGAAATCACTCCTCCGACGGCTCCGCCTCCACTTCGCCGCCGACGGGACGAATGCCGAGGACGACCTTCACTTTCTCCTCGACCTCGGCGAGCATCGCCGGATTGTCCTTGAGGAACATCTTCGCGTTTTCGCGACCCTGGCCGATACGCTGGTTGCCATAGCTGTACCAGGCACCCGACTTGTCGATGATGCCGGATTCGGCGGCGATGTCCAGGACGAGCGAGACATGGCTGATCCCCTCGGCGTACATGATGTCGAACTCCGCCTGCTTGAACGGCGGGGCGACCTTGTTCTTCACGACCTTCACGCGGACGTGCGAGCCGATGACGTCTTCCTTCTCCTTCACCGCGGCGATGCGACGGATGTCCAGCCGGACCGACGCGTAGAACTTGAGCGCCTTGCCGCCGGTGGTCGTCTCCGGATTCCCGAACATGACACCGATCTTCTCGCGAAGCTGGTTGATGAAGATGACGGATGTCTTCGAGCGCGCGATCGCACCGGTGAGCTTGCGCAGCGCCTGACTCATCAGGCGAGCCTGGAGACCCATGTGCGAGTCGCCCATGTCGCCTTCGATCTCCGCCTTTGGCACGAGCGCGGCGACGGAATCGATGACGACGACGTCGACTGCTCCGGAGCGGACGAGGATCTCGCAGATCTCCATCGCCTGCTCGCCGGTGTCGGGCTGCGACACGAGGAGGTTCTCCACGTCGACGCCGAGCTTTTGCGCGTAATCGGTGTCGAGCGCGTGCTCGGCGTCGATGTAGGCGGCGGTGCCGCCGGCTTTCTGCGCGTTGG
>WNGF01000763.1_pt1 | contig 47652 bp, 51 predicted proteins | sample 5400641 | NCBI WGS metagenome assembly WNGF01 (sample SAMN13153371, study PRJNA577476) | soil metagenome | isolation source: 80 cm soil or saprolite under grassland replicate 2 | place: USA:California | collected 2016-06-15 | reverse complement strand
CCTCGGTGGCGGCGCTGCCGACCTGGCGTTTCTGTTCCTCTCGGCGGAACACCTCGACGACGCCGAGGACGCGCTCGGCGCAGCGCTGGACGAGCTCGAGCCCGCGCACCTGCTCGGCTGCGTTGCGCAAGGCGTGGTCGGGCGCACGCGCGAGCTGGAGGAGGGTCCGGGTGCCGCGGTCTGGGCGGCGAGCCTTCCCGGGAGCGAGATCGAGACCTTTCACGCGGTGGCGCTCGGCACCGACGAAGGCGTGGCGATTGCGGGAGTTCCCATGCTCGACGAAGCCGACCTGGTCGCGCTCCTCGCCGACCCGTTCAGCTTCCCCGCGGCGGCGTTCCTCGCCAAGCTGGCGGAGGAGGACGAGCGGATCCCGATCGTTGGCGGGCTCGCGGCCGGAGGGGGAGAGCCCGAGTCGCAGGCGCTGTTCCTCGACGACGAAGTGTTGACGGAAGGAGCGGTCGGCGCCGCGCTGCGCGGTGTTCGCGTCCGGACGGTCGTCTCGCAGGGTTGCGCGCCCATCGGTAGCGATTCCGTGATCACGAGCTCCGACGAGAACGTCGTCCACGAGCTCGCCGGCAAGCCCGCGGTCGAGCGCCTCGAGAGCGAAATCCGGAGCATGACTGCCGAGCAGCAGCGCCTAGCCATGCAAGGCGGCCTCCTCGCGGGCCTCGTCATCGACGAGAACCGGTCGGAGTACGGGCGCGGCGACTACCTGATACGCGGGCTGATCGGCGCCGACAAGGAATCGGGCGCGCTCGCGCTCGGCGAGCAGGTACGCGTCGGCCAGACGCTCCGCTTCCACGTCCGCGACGCCCGCTCGGCCGACGAGGATCTCCGCGAGAGCCTCGCTGACGCCCTGGACGGCGAGCGGGCGGCCGGAGCCCTGCTCTTCACCTGCAACGGGCGCGGCACGAACATGTTCCCCGAGCCGCACCACGATGCCGGCGCCGTGAGCGAGGCGCTCGGCAGCGACTCGCTCGCGGGCTTCTTCTGCGCAGGAGAGTTCGGTCCGGTCGGCGGCAAGCCGTTCCTGCACGGCTTCACCGCCACGCTCGCCTTGTTCCTGGACTAGCTCGCCTGCGCGAGCGCCGCCGTACAGCTCGAGCGGCCGCGCTTCTCCAGGTACTGCTGGTGGTAGTCCTCGGCCGGGTAGAACGTCTGCGCCGGCTCGATCACGGTCACGACGGGCTTGCGGTAGCTGCCGGAGGCGTTGAGCTCGGCCTTCGAGCGCTCGGCGGCGGCGCGCTGCTCGTCATCGTGGAAGAACACGACCGAGCGGTACTGGTCGCCGATGTCCCAGCCCTGCCGGTTGAGCTGCGTCGGGTTGTGCTTGTTCCAGAAGACCTCGAGCAGCTCCTCGTACGAGACGTGCTCGGGGTCGTACGTCACCTCGACCACCTCGGCGTGGCCGGTCGTGTGCGAGCAGACGTCCTCGTACGTCGGGTTCTCGAGGATCCCGCCCTCGTAGCCGGCCTCGGTCTTGGCCACGCCTTCGATCTGCCTGAACGCGGCTTCGACGCCCCAGAAACAGCCGGCGCCGAACGTTGCCTTCTTTTCCACTACTCCTCCTCCAACTTGAGTGCCGCCGAGTTGATGCAGTAGCGCTGCCCGGTCGGGTGCGGGCCGTCCGGGAAGACGTGTCCGAGATGACCGCCGCAGCTCGCGCAGAGCACCTCGGTCCGGATCATGCCGAACCCGATGTCGCGCTTCTTGTCGACCGCCTCCTCGGAGGCTGGTGCGTTGAACGCGGGCCAGCCGCAGCCGGAGTCGTACTTCGTCTCGGAGCTGAACAGCTCGACCCCGCAGCCGGCGCACCGGTACGTGCCCGGCTCGAACGTGTGGTCGTACTCACCGCTGAACGGGCGCTCCGTGCCCTTCTCACGCAGGACGTGGTACTGCTCGGGCGTCAGCTCGGCCCGCCACTGCTCGTCTGTTTTCTTGATCTTGTTCACGTTGAACAGTCTTGCAAGAGCCCGCAGCGTTACGCCGGCTCAGCGCCGGACGAGGTTCCTGAGGACGAAGCCGAGGTTCGCCGGGCGCTCCGCCATGCGGCGCATCAGGTACGGGAACCACTCGGGCCCGTAGGGCGTCGCCACGAGGACCTTGAACCCGCGCGCGGCGAGGTCGAGCTGGAGCCTCGGTCGCACGCCGTAGAGCATCTGGAACTCGAAGCGATCACGGCCGATCCCTTCGCGCTCGGCGAACGCGATCGTGTGCTCTATGAGCCGCTCGTCGTGGGTCGCGACGCAGGGGTACGCGCCGCCGGTCAGCGCCCGCTCCAGGAGGCGCACGTAGGCGGCGTCGACGTCTACCTTGGCCTGGTGGGCGACGCTCTCGGGCTCGAGGTAGGCGCCCTTGACGAGCCGCAGGTTCGGCTGCAAAGGGAGGAGCGCCTCGAGGTCGTCCGGAGTGCGGTAGAGGTACGACTGCAGCACGGTGCCGACGTTGTCGTGCCCGGATTCGCGGAGGCGCCGGTAGATCCGGAGGGTCGAGTCGACATAGGCCGAGGCCTCCATGTCGATCCGGACGAAGTTGCCGAGCTCGCCGGCGCGGCGGACGACACGCTCGACGTTGCCGTACGCGACCTCCTCACCGAGGTCGAGGCCGAGGTGCGTGAGCTTGAGCGCGGTGTTCGCCCGCAGCCCCTCCTCCCGGAACCGCTCGAGGATCCGCTCGTACTCCTCGACGACCGCGGCCGCGTCTTCCTCACTCGCCGTGTCCTCGCCGAGCAGCGTGGTGTTCGCGTAGAGACCCTGCTCGTCAAGCCGCCGCAGCACGGCGACGGCCTCGTCGAGCGTCTCCCCCGCGACGAACCGAGCGGCCCCGAGCCGCATCCCGTGCCTGCTCACGAACCGCCGAACCGCGGAGTTGTGCGCGGCCGAGAGAATGCTTCTGCGCAGGAGCGCGTTCACGGCGTTCGCGGCCATGCGGCGAGCCTACAAAGCCGTCGCTAACGGCCAAGCGCGAGCGGCACCGCTTTCGGTCCGCGGAAGACCGCGATCTCGTGCCACTGGATCCGGTCCGTCGCCAGCTCGATCCGGCGAAAGCGCGCGAACAGCCCGGCTAGCGCAAGCTGGATTTCCGCGCGCGCGAGCGCAGCGCCGATGCAGAAATGAGAGCCGAGCCCGAACTGTAGGTGCCGGTTCGGCGAGCGCCCGATGTCGAAGTCGCTCGGCCTCTCGAACTCCCGCGGATCTCGGCCCGTCGCGCCGATTGCGAGCCAAAGAGTCTCGCCTGCTCGGATCCGGCTCCCGTCCAGCTCGAGGTCGTCGCCGGCCGAGACGCCACGCATCTGGACCGATCCGTCGTATCGCAGAATCTCCTCGATGGCAGCACTGATCAGACCGGGATCGTCGCGAAGCCGCGCAAGCTGGTCGGGGCACCCGAGCAAAGCGAGCATTCCGTTGCCGATCGCGAAGGTCGTCGTCTCGTGCCCGTTCATGAGGAGGAGGATCGCGTTCGCCAACAGCTCTTCTCCGGTCAGGCGCGTGCCTTCCTCCTCGGCCTCGACGAGGCCGCTCAGGAGCGTGTCGTTCGGATGCGCCTTCAAATCGGCCACGAGCGCAGCGAAGTAATCCGCCAGCTCGCGTGCACTGCGGAGCGCGGTCTGACGCTGTTGCGGATCGCCGCCGACGCCCGCGGCGACGGCGATCACGTCGTCCGACCAGCGCTTGAACGACGCGCGGTCCGCAGGTGGCAGGCTCAAGATCTCGGCGATCACCATCACGGGCAACGGATACGCGAGGCCTTCGATCAGATCCCACTCGCCCTCGCTCACCTCGGCCAGCTGCGCATCGACGAGAGCGGCGATCCGCGGGCGCAGGGCCTCGACACGCCTCGGAGTGAAGGCACGGTTCGCGAGCGCGCGCAGGCGCGTGTGGTCGGGCGGATCGGTGAACAGCATCATCCGCGACAGCAGCCGCGTGAGTAGATCGCCCTCCCGGGGAACACCACCGCGAGAGACCCGCGTGTCCGCCAGCGCGGCTGCCACCTCCGCGTAGCCGGTGAACAACCAGCCTTGGAGCTCCTCGTTCCAACGCGCCGGCTCGTCCCGCAACTCCTCGTACGTCGGATACGGATCCGCGAAGAACTCAGGCGTGAAGAAGCCACTCACGTCCCGCGAACCTTAGGAAAGCGGCGAAAAGGCGTCAGTGCGTGATGCTGACCAGCCGGAACTCCTCGTGGTGCCCCTTCACCACGCGCTCCCAGACTTCGCCGACTCCTGCGACGTAGTACTTCTCCTCGGTCTGCGGCTCCAGCGGGCTGAACTCGCTCGTGACGAGTGCCCGCTTGAAGGTGCCGTGCGGCACTGTGACCGGCCCGCGGACGCCCAGCACGCGCGCCTCGTCCATCGCCTCGCCCTGCGGGTAGTACTCCTGCCGGTAGCTGTCGCCGGGCTGCGGGTGCGCGGGCATGATGATCCCCGGCCTCGCGCCATTCACGCCTGAGCGCCACGAGTCGCTCGCCTTGACGAAGCGGCCGTGCTGCAACTCGTAGGAGTCCTCGCCCAGGTACCAGACGTTCCCCTGCTTGTCCTGCGCGTAGAAGTCGAACGTTCGCTCCACCGCGTGCCCGTGCTCGGACACTGTGTCGCGGACGACGACGCTCGTGATCCCGAGGATCTTGATCGTGCGATGGGTCACGACCTCGTCGTCGGTCTGGGGAGTCGTCCCCCGAACGCCGCGGTAGTGGAACGCGGTGCCCGGCTTCAGCGGCCAGTACGGGTTGTCGATCTGGGTGACGAAGTCGGCGGCGTCGACCGAGGGGGAGTAATGGCCGTGAATCGGCGCCAGCCGCGACGCCGATCCGGGTCGGACCGACTTCGATGAGCCACAGCCGGCCGCAACGAGTGCGACGAGCACGATCACGAGGGCTGTTTTCATCATGGTCAAACCGTACGGCCGCAGCGCAGGGACGGCGTCGGCACCGGTGCTGAATGTGGATCGTCTGCGCGGACGATTTGCTGCTCGTCCGCGCTGAGGAGGCGGAGCGGCCTGTTTCGCAGTACCTTCAGAGCGTGCGTCGGTACTGGTTCGACCTTGCGGTCGGCACGGCGATCGCGTTCGGAATCTCGCAAGCGCTGTTCCAACCGAGCTGGTTCGACGCAGTGGCGAGCGTTGTGATCATTGCGCCGATCTTCGCCCGCCGGCGCTTTCCCTTCGGCGCCCCCGTCGCGGTCGGCATCGCCATGGCGGCCGCATCCCTTTTCGACCACAGCGTCGTCTACGACCTCGCGCCTGCCGTGGCCGGCATCGCCGCGGTGTTCCTCGTCGGCATGGCCCAGCCGTTGTCGCGTGCCGTCGTGGGCCTTGCCCTGATGTTCGCCGTCGTCGGAATCGCCGCGCACAACGATCCCGGCGGCGGGGTCGACGATTTCGCCGCGATCGCTCTCGGCCTCACGCCGTGCTGGCTGCTGGGGGTGGCGTTGCGCCGCAAGCAGGAGGAGGCAGAGCTTGCGGTCGCGGACGAACGGGCGCGAATCGCGCGTGAGCTGCACGACATCGTCGGTCACGGTGTGAGCGTCATGACCGTGCAGGCGGCTGCCGTACGGAGGCTCCTTCGCTCCGATCAGGAGCGCGAGCGCGACGCGCTGCTGGCAGTCGAGCGCACCGGCCGAGAGGCCCTGGCGGAGATGCGGCGAATGGTCGGAGTCCTGCGGCGCTCGGAGGAGGCGGAGGCGCTGTCGCCGCAGCCCGGCCTGCGCCACCTCGATGCGCTCGTCGAGAAGGCGCGTCAGGCCGGATTGCCTGTCGATCTGCAGGTCGAAGGCGCGGCCGTCGAGCTTCCGCCCGGCGTCGACCTCGCCGCTTATCGAGTGGTGCAGGAAGGGTTGACGAACGCGCTGAAGCACGCTCGTGCGACGCGGGCTGAGGTTCAGGTGCGGTACTCCGACCGCGAGATCGAGGTGAGCGTGGCCAACGACGGTCGCCCCGAGAGCGGCGCCGAGGGCGCCGGACACGGCCTCCTCGGTATGCGCGAGCGCGTTGCCGTCTACGGCGGGGAGCTCGAGGCCGGACCGCAACCGGCGGGCTGGTTCCGGTTGCGCGTCAGGCTGCCGGCCAGTCCGACGTGAGCCTGCGGGTCCTGATCGCCGACGACCAGGCTCTCGTCCGCGCGGGCTTTCGCATGATCCTCGAGTCCGAAGCCGACCTCGAGGTGGTTGGCGAGGCCGCCGACGGCCGTGAGGCGCTCGCCGAGGCGGGGCGCCTGCAACCGGACGTGGTCCTGATGGACGTGCGGATGCCGGAGCTCGACGGCATCGAGGCGGCGCGGCAGCTGCTCGCGGACGACGGTTCCGCGAAGGTCGTGATGCTGACGACCTTCGACCTCGACGAGTACGTCTACGAGGCGCTGCGCGCCGGGGCGAGCGGCTTCCTGCTCAAGGACGTCCCGCCGGAGCAACTCATCGCCGGCATCCGAGCCGTCGCGAGCGGGGACGCGCTCCTGGCGCCGTCGGTCACGCGCCGCGTGATCGAGGCGTTCGTGCGGAGGCCACCGCCGTCCGTCCGCGAGCACTCCGCGAAGCTCGACGAGCTGACGGTGCGCGAAGTCGACGTCCTCAAGCTGATCGCACGCGGCCTATCGAACGCCGAGATCGCGGCGGAGCTCGTCGTCAGCGACACGACGGTCAAGACCCACGTCGCGCACATCCTGATGAAGCTCGGCTTGCGAGACCGAGTCCAGGCTGTGGTCTTCGCCTATGAGACCGGGTTGGCCGAGCCTGGCCGGCAGCTCTAATCGCCCGCGAGCTGGCGCTCGTATTCGGTTTGATCGAAGTGCCCGAGCGAAGCGGCGATCAGGCCGTCGGCGCCGATCGTCCACTCCTCGAATCCGCTGATCCTGACCTTGTGGCCGGTTCCGCCGGGCCCCGTGTTCGTCCCGACGAGCGTCCAGTGGTACTCGGCCCCATCACCTTCGAGGCGGAGGTCGTCCATGAGTACCTGCATGTCGGGGAAGGCGACCATGAACGAGCGCGCGGCCTCGGTGATCGCTGCTCTTCCGACCGATGGAGGGCCGTCATTGATCGTGAGGGAGCCTTCCGGCGCATAGTGCGCGGCAACCCGCTCGGGCTTCCGGCTGCACCACGCCTCCGTGTAGCGCCGAGCGAATTCGCGAAGCTGCTCTGGATCCCGAGACATTGTTCTCCTTTGGCCAAATTCGGTGTCAGACACCGGGAGCTGTCAAGGGAAGCATGTGCCGATTGTGTGACAGTTCGCCGCCGCGGCCGACATGCGCGGGCGCGGCTCGCTCAGGCTTTCCGTCAGGAGGCGATCCTTCGGAAGTCATCATGCTCGCGCGGAGCGCGAGCGGACTTCCGAAGGGAGTGGGCGGAACTAGGCAGTGCGCAAACCAATCGTTGCTTCGACCGGCGCCGTTGCGGATCGAGTAATCGTGCCGAGAGGACGGGTCGAAGTTGCGCCCTGGGACGGCTAGTACACCTGTGCCACGGTCACGAACTCTTCGGCCTCGGGATCGTGGAAGACGAAAAGAACCGCCCGATCGTGGAAGTAGTTCTCGACGGTCACTTGACCCATGAAGACGAGTGGACGGCCCTCGCGTATCGGCCAGTTTGGGCTCTGCACCCAGCGGGGTGGCTTGCCGGCGTAACGAAACATCTCACGCAACCGCTTGCGGGCCCACGCCTTGCTGGCGGACTTGCTCAGATCAGGAGGACCCTTGTCGATGATGTTGCGTTTAAGGAAGTCGGCATCCACATCGAGCCACGCGGGCTGCACGTCAAGCGCGAACCCGTGAAGTCGTTGGTACTCGTCCGTGACCCGGTCGTAGCCGATACCGCGCCGATCCATGAACTGGCAGAGAGCTCCCACCGCGTTCAGAGGGCCGCGGATGCCCTCGTTCCCCAGGTTGCAGCTGATCAGGAACTCGTACGTGTTGTTGATCCGCGGCGGCTGCCGGATGTACGACCGCTCGGGCAGCTCAGATCGGTCGTCGAGCAGCCGAGCAAAACTCTGTTGCTCGGCTAGCAGAGCGGCGAACTCCCGTGGGCGGACGTCTCCGGCGACGAAGCCGCGGATGATCTCGATCAACCTATCGTCGTCCATGCGCCTGCATCCGTCGACAGTGTTCGCTCACACGGCGATTCTCTCAGCGAGGGCGGCGAGGCGACGAAACCGGCGTGCTGCGACACCGCCGAGGGCGTTCTCGCTGTGCCCTGCAGCGCACTGTCAGCGAACTGTCAGCCGACTGTGAGATCGACGGAGCAGGCTTCAGGTCGCAGCGCTCCTCCGCTGGCCCCGACAACCTGAGCGATCAGACTGGCCGCGCGACAGGGCGCACGACGCCATCTCTCCGCTGCGAGCAACCACGGCTTGGACAGCCGCGGTTGGTCCGGATGACCCAAGAGCAGGAGCGCGAAGCAGCTCAGCTGCTCGCCGAGCTGCTCTTGGACGCCGCCGCTCGAAAGCGCCGGGCGTGTTCTGCCGGCGGTTTCGGCAGCGTTATCGACCGCGCTTCTGGCAGCGTCGTCCCGTTCCCGGAGAGGCGCGGAAACGCGCGTGAGGCCGCGTGATCCGGCAGAGCGGTCACCCCGACAAACAAGGGTCGTTGCGTAGTTCTCAGACGTTGAGCCGCGCTCCGCGCGTGAGCGCGGAGCGCGTGGCCGATGTTGCCCGGCACGTGACAGAGCGCGATCGGGAGATCGCGTTCTGTCTCTACGAGCACCAGCTCCTGGCGACCGATCAGCTGACGCTGCTCTTCTTCTCCTCGAGGCGGAGGGCGCAGGACCGGCTGCTCTTCCTCTCCCGCCAGCGCGTGCTCGATCGCTTCTACCCGCCCTCGCCCTTCGGCGCTGGTAAGCCGCAGGCGCACTGGCTGCTCGACGAGGCCGGCGCCCACCTCGTCGCCGCCACGCTCGGCGTAGAGCGCAAGCGGCTCGGCTGGCAACGCCGCGATGACTGGGGCTCCCACCGGCAGCTGGCACACCGGCTCGAGGCGAACCGCTTCGTCACCGACCTCATCGCTGCCACGCTCACCGACGACAGGCTGGCGGTGAGGGCGTGGTCCGGGCCGCGGACGGCCGCCGAACGGCTCGAGCAGCGCGTCCGTCCCGACGCCCGACTGCTCCTGCAGACGGCGGCCGGCGCCGTGATCGAGTGTCTCGTCGAGTGGGATCGCGCAACCGAGCCCGGAGAGCGCCTCGCCGAGAAGCTCACCCGCTACCGGATCGCGGAGCGAAAGCTCCGTTACCACGACCGCGCACCGCGCACCATCGTCTTCGTCGTCCCCGGCGAAGGGCGCTTCGAGACGCTCCGCCGCCTTGCAGCGCCGGGAAGCGGTGACGACTCGGTCGCTCTGGGGCGCTGGCCGATCTTCGCCACCACTGTGCCGGCGCTGCGCCGCGATGGGGCGCTCGCGCGCATCTGGCAGGCGATCAACCCGCCCGGCGAGCCGCCACGAGCGCTGACCGACCTGCCAGCTCGCTGGGACATCCGCGCGGCCGACCCGCGGCTCGCGCTCGGCCACCGCTGGCGACACGACCAACCCGACTTCTGGAAGCGGCTCTCCCCGCTCGGCGTCACCGACCGGGACTTGCGCTCGTCGGCGATCGATGGCTCCATGGACGACCGCGAAGACGACGTCGAGGAGGAGCCATGGCGGTGACCCACGTCTGCATCTACACCCGCATCTCGACCGACGAGGAGAACCAGCCCACCTCGCTGCACTCGCAGCGCGAACGGCTGGAGGCGTTCTGCGGTGTGCAGGAAGACTGGCGGATCGTGGCCCATGAGCTCGATCGGGCGACAGGCACCAAGCTGGAGCGGCCGGGGCTGCAAGCAGCGCTCGACCTCGCCCGCGACGGGCGCATCGACCTCCTGCTCGTCTATCGCGTCGACCGGCTGAGCCGGAAGGTGCGACAGCTCGCCCAGCTCGCCGAGGAGCTCGACGCGCTCGCCGTTGTGCTCCGCTCGGCCACGGAGCCGTTCGACACCGGCTCGGCCGCGGGCCGGATGATGCTGCAGATGTTGGCGGTGTTCGCCGAGTTCGAGCACGCCACGATCGTCGACCGCGTCACCGCCGGCATCGAGCGGCGCGCGAGGGAAGGCCGCTGGCCCACCGGGCGGCTCCCGTTCGGCTATCGCCGTGACGAGCAGAAGCACGTCGTCCCCGATCAGCGGACCGCCCCAGTCGTGAAACGCATCTTCGACCTGTACACGGGAGGGAGGCTCGGCACGGCCGCGATCGCGCGCGGGCTCGCCGCCGAGCAAGCACCGGCGCCTCCCGCCGGCTGGCAGCCCGCGGTCGTGCAACTGATCCTCGACAACGAGGCCTACTTGGGCCGCGTGATCTGGCGCCGGCAGAGCCTGCCCGGGCTCCACGAGCCGCTGATCGACGACGTCACCTTCCAACGCGCGCGGCGGCTGCTCCGCGAGCGCGGCGAGGACATGGCCCTGCGCCGAAGCAACCCGAGCGACTACCTCCTCTCCGGGCTCGTCCGCTGCGGCCGCTGCCGCCGTGCGTACGTCGGCATGAGCGCACACGGCAACGGCGGCACCTACCACTACTACGCCTGCTCTGGCAGGCAGAAGCTCGGCCGCAGCGGCTGCGACGGCGAGCGCATCCCCCGCGACAAGCTCGAGAGCGCCGTACTCCAGCAGCTGGCCTCGCTCTACCGCGACGGAGCGCTCATCCAGCAAGCCGTCGACGAGGCTGCTGCCAAGCAGCGGGCCGGGCAACCCGCCGTGGAAGAACGGCGGCGTACGCTCGCCGACGAGATCCGCCGCGGCGAGCGCGCACGCGACCGCTACTACCAGGCTTTCGAGGATGGCGACCTCGACAGCGGCCGCTTCCAAACGCGCGTGTCCGCCCTCGAGACGCGCCTCGACGCCCTGCGCGAGCAAGATGCCGAACTCGCCCAGCAACTCGCCGCAGAAGCCGGCACGGCGCCCGACAGCGCCGACCTCGAAGTCGTCGCCGACCATCTCGAGCACACGATCGCGGAGGCAGACCCCAAGCAGGCCAAAGCCCTCCTCCGGCTGCTGATCAAAGATCTCCGCGTGAATGGCAGGTCGGAGATCGTCCCGACCTACCGCGTCGTCACGCCCGAGGTTTGCGCACTGCCAAGTTCAGTGGGCGGTACTGGGCTCGAACCAGTGACCCCCAGCTTGTCGAGCTGGTGCTCTCCCAACTGAGCTAACCGCCCTTTCGGGACACGCATTGTAGCCGCCCGGCGGCGGACCTATGCTCAGGCCTCTGGTCGCCCTCCTCGTCGCCTGGCTTGCCTTTCCGCTGCTGCTCGCGGCGCTGTCGCTCGGGTGCGGCCGCCTCCTCGAGGCGACCGCGAGAACCAAGCTCCCGGGGCCGCTCGTGCTGCCGGTCGGGCTCACTGTCGTGATCCTGGTCGGCGAGTTCACCACGCTCAGCGGCTCGACTGCCCGCTTCGCCGGGCCGCTGGTCGCAGCGCTCGCGGGTGTGGGCCTGCTGCTCAGGCCGCCCTGGCGCGTACGCGCCTGGCGGTGGCCGACAGCCGCCGCAGCGAGCGCGTTCGCCGTCTACGCGGCCCCAGTCGTGCTCTCCGGGCGGGCCACCTTCGCCGGCTACATCAAGCTCGACGACACCGCCACCTACCTCGCGATGACCGACCGCGTGATGGAACACGGCCGCAGCCTCGCGGGACTCGCGCCGTCGACGTACCAGGAGACGCTCGCGACGACGCTGAAGCTCGGCTACCCGACCGGAAGCCTGATTCCGCTCGGGATCGGACACCAGCTCCTGGCCTACGACGTCGCCTGGCTATTCCAGCCGTTTCTGGCCTTCCTCGCGGCGATGCTGGCCCTCACGCTCTACGCGCTGCTCGATGGGCTCGTCCCGTCTTCGCGGTGGCGCGCCGGAGCGGCCTTCCTCGCGGCCCAGCCGGCGATCCTGTTCGGCTACGCGCTCTGGGGCGGGATCAAGGAGATGGCCGGCGCGTGGCTCCTCGCGCTCGTTGCCGCGCTGGCCGGCGGCGCCGTCGTGCCGCTGGCCGCCGCCTGCGCCGCGCTCGTATGCGTGCTCAGCCTGCCGGGAGCAGTCTGGCTCGTGCCGGGCGCGCTCGCCGTGACGATCGTCTACGTCCTCCGCCCGGAGGCGGTTCCGCCTCGCAAGGCCGCGGCGTTCGCGGCAGCCGCCGCGGTGCTGGCGGTCCCCGCGGTCGTCGCCTCCGTCGACTGGCTCCCGCGGATCGGCGCCTTCGGCAAGGAGAGCGAGCTCGGAAACCTCTTCGGCCGGCTGAGCGTCCTACAGCTCTTCGGCATCTGGCCGGGGGGCGACTTCCGCACCCGCCACGACTCGGCTTTCGTCGACCTGCTGATCGCGCTCGTGATCCTCGCCGCCCTGCTGTCCGTTTGGTGGGCGTGGACCCGCGGGGACTGGGCCTTGCTGCTCTACCTCGCGATCGCCGGGATCGGCTGCGCAGGCTTCATCGCAGCGAGCTCGCCCTGGGTCGGGGGGAAGAGCCTCGCGGTGGCCTCGCCGGCCTTCCTCGCGGCGGCGCTGGCGGCATGCCACCGTGGCCGCGCGGTCGGCGCCGTCGTCGCGGCGGCGATTGCGGGCGGAGTGCTCTGGTCGAACTGGGACCAGTACCACGACGTCTGGCTCGCTCCGCGCGGACAGCTGCACGAGCTGGAGACGATCGGCGATCGCTTCGCGGGCGACGGCCCGGCGCTGATGACCGACTACGAGACGTACGGCGCGCGCCATTTCCTCCGGCGCGCCGACCCCGAGGGCGCTTCGGAACTGCGGCGGCGGTTCGTCTATCTGACGAACGGGACGACCCTCGCCAAGGGACTATCGGCCGACATCGACCGCTTCCGCCTCGACGGGATCCTCGTCTACCGCACCCTCGTCCTGCGCCGCGGGCCGGCCGCGAGCCGGCCGCCGTCGGTCTACCGGCTGGCCTGGCGCGGACGCTACTACGAAGTCTGGCAACGTAGAAGTCGACGCCGCATAGTCGAGCACCTGGGCCTCGGAGGCACGCGCCAGGCGGCGGCCGCCCCGCCCTGCGCGGAAGTGCTGAGGCTCGCCCGCCTGCCCGGCGTGAGAGAGCTGGCGACGGCCACACGGCCGCGCACCATCTGGGCAACTTCACGAGTCGAGCTCCCGAGCGACGGCGTCTACACGACGTGGCTCGGCGGAGACTGGCGCGGTCTAGCCACGATCGCGGTCGACGGACGGAAGCTCGGCTCGAGGCGCGAGGAGCTGAACTGGCCGGGCCTCTTCACCGACCTCGGCTCGGCGAGGCTGACCGCCGGCCCGCACGTCGTCACGCTCAATTACGTGACCGGCGGCTGGCGGCCCGGCAGCGGCGCGAACCCGACGTCGTTCGGCCCGACCGCCCTGACACCCGAGGACGCCCGCGAGCCGGTCGAGACCGTGCCCGCCCGACGGGCCCGCAGCCTCTGCGGCCGCCGGCTCGACTGGGTCGAAGCTCTTCGCTAGAGCAGGATCTCGAGCGCCAGACGCGGCGCGCAGCCACGCTCGAGCAGCTCGATCGCCTCGTGCAGGTCGACATGGCTCCGCTTCGCAAGGATGAGCGCGCCCGAGGGATCACAGCCGGCGCGGACGAGCTGCTCCCGCCGCCAGGCGACGACCTCTTTGTCGCTCAACCGCGTCCGTCTCAGCTCGGCAGTCGTCATGTCTTACCGCAGCGTGGCCGAAGCCGCCCGTGTCCTGTACACCAGAAGGGCCGGATCGCACCGCCGGAAGGTCTTGCCTAGCGCAGTTGAGCGGGCGGAGCCTCGGCCGACGGAGCGAGGACGCCGTTGCTGTACGCCCAGTGGACGGCCTCGGTGCGACTGCGCACGTCCAGCTTCCGGTAGATGTTGGTGAGGTGGAACTTCACCGTCTGCTCCGCGAGCCAGAGCGCGCGGGCGATCTCCTTGTTCGACTGGCCCTCGGCGAGTGCCCGTAGGACCGCCAGCTCACGTTCGGTGAGGCCCTTCTCCTCCACGGCCGACTCGTGGCGCTTCTCGGCCCGGCCGATCGCCTCGGTAACCGGCTCCGCCGCGGCTCGCCGCAGCGCTTCGGGAAGCTCTTCCGGATGGATGCTCTTGGAGATGAAGGCGTGCGCGCCGATTCGCAGCGCGGCGTCGATCGTCTCGTCCGCGTCCATCCCAGAGAGGATCGCGATCCTGATCTCGGGGAAGCGCTCGCGCAGGTGCTCGAGCAACGTGAGGCCGTCGATCCCGGGCATCTTTAGGTCGAGGACGACGAGGTCCGGCTTCGTGCGCTCGACGAGCGGGAGCACCCGGCTACCGTCCTCGGCGGTCGCCACGATCTCCAGGTCGTCCTCGTCCTGGAGCGCGAGGCGGATGGCCTCGAAGACGAGCGAATGGTCGTCCGCGAGGAGAAGGTTCAGGCGCCGCATGCCACTCTCCTAGATAGATGCCGCTGCAGGTCAGATCATTCGCATTTTCGGCAAATGTGAAATCCCCCTTACGAGCGAAAAATCGCTGCCCGATGGAACGTGCGGCTAGTACAGGTGGGGGATCAGCCTGTGGCGCACTCGCGCCAGGTACTCGCGATAGGCGGCGTCGACGCCGAGCATCCGCTCCTCTTCCCCCATCCGAACGAGCTGGGCGGCGGTCGCGACGCCGAGGAGGACGAGGTTTCGCGTCGAGGGGTTCTCCGCGACGTAGCCGAGGTAGCTGACGAAGTAGCCGGTGTAGGCGGGGTGCCGCACGAGCGAGTAGGGCCCCCACGTCTTGATTCCGCGATTCGCCGCCACGATTCCGAACGAACGGCCCAGTGAGCCGAGCGCGACGAGCACGATCCCGAAGCCGACGAGCTGGAGCACTTCGAACGACGCCAGCGGGCCAGGGTCGGGATGTGCGACCGGCCGGGCGGCGAGCATCGTGAACGCGCCCAGGAACGCCGAGGCCCACGCCAGCGGCCGCTCGCTGGTGGCGTATGGAGAGCGGCGGACCACAAAGAGGAGCGCCGTGAACGTCTCGAGCAGAACCGCCCCGAGCCCCACCGGCCGGCCCGTGTCGTGCCAGCGCATGAGATTCGCGTAGGCGAAACCCAGGAAGAGCATGACCAGCAGCGCGTTCAGCAGGAACGAGCGCCGGCGGATGTCCGTCACTTGCCGCCGCCGATCGTCTCGAGGATCTGCAGCGCGGCCGGGCCCAGCAGGACCACGAACATCCCCGGGAAGATCAGGAAGACCAGCGGGAAGATCATCTTCGTCGGCGCCTTCTGCACCCGCTCCTCCGCCACCTGGCGGCGGCGCTTGCGCATCTCGACCGCCAGGTCGCGCATGATCTTGCCGATCGAGACGCCGAGCGTCTCGCCCTGGAGGATCGAGCGCACGAACGAACGCATCGCGGGCGTGTCGGCGCGCGAGAGCATGTTCGTCAGCGCCTCGTTGGCCGAGAGGCCCATCTCCTGCTCCTGGATGGCGAGCCGCAGCTCCTCGCCCAACGCCCCGTGGAAGCGCCCGGCGGCGAGCCGCAACGAGCCGGCGAACGCGACACCTGCCTCCACCGTGGTCACGAGGAGGTCGATCAGCTCCGGCATCCCGAGGTCGATCTCCTCGAGCCGCCTCCGCGAGCGGCGCCGCACGACGATCATCGGGCCCTGCCAGCCGAAGACGAGCGCGAAGGCAAAGCCGACGACGAACCGGAGCGGTCCGGCCCCCATGCTCGAGGCGAGCCAGATCCAGAGCAGGGGCAGGGCAATCGCCGCCAGGACGCGGTAGCCGAGGAACTTGCGGGGGCTCGTCGTGTAGAGGCCGGCGGCCTGGAGCTCTTTGCGCAGCGCCTCCTCGCGCAGGTTCTTCAGCCGGCCCGCGAGCAGGGTGCCGACGGCCCCGGCGAGAGCATCGAGCCGTCGGCTGAGCGGGCGGGAGCCGTCATCGGCCGGAGCCGCCTCGAAGCCGTACGCCTCGATCTGCGACTTCAGCCGCGTCGGCGGCTGCCGCTCCACGACGAGCAGGCGGGCGAGCATGACTGCCGACGTCGCCGTCAGCGCGAGTCCGATCAGAAGGAGAAGCATCCTCGCCCCCTTAGACCTTGATGTTGACGATTCGCTTGATCACGAGAGATCCCGTCACGACCATCACAGCCGCGATGGCGACCAGCACCTGGCCCGGCGTCGTGTTGAAGAGCGGGCTCATGTAGCTCGGGTTGAGCAGGCTGATCGCGAGCGCGAGGAAGACCGGCAGCAAGGTGAGGATCCAGCGCGCCATCCGCCCCTGGGCCGTGAGCGTCTTCACGAGCCGGCGAAGGTCGAAGCGGTCGCGGATGGTCTCGACGACGGTCTCGAGGACCTCGGCCATGTTGCCTCCGCTCTCGCGCTGGAGCTCGGCCAGCAGACCGACCTGCTCGAGCTCGGTGCTCTCCATCCGGCGTGCGACCTCCCGCAGCGACTGGTCGATCGGGACGCCGAGCTGGTCATCCGCGACGACTCGCTGAAACTCGCGATGCGCCGGCTCCGGCGCATCCGCGGCCACCACTGCAAGGGCGCCGACGAAGCTGTGGCCCGCCCGCAGCGCCGAGGCGAGCACCTGCAGGTTGTCCGGTAGCTGCTCGGCGAAGTCGTCGCGGATCTTCTTCAGCTTGCGGCGGACGAGCCCGTACGAGATGAACGGGACGCCCAGCGCGAAGACGACGAAGAGCGGCACGATCAGAAAGAGCACGAGCGCCGACAGCAAGGTGCCGATCACCGTGCCGACCAGGATCTGAACCGCCGGGATCGGGATTCGCGCGATCTCGAGCTCCTCGTTGAACTCGGCCCACCAGCGCGTCTTCGCGAGCGAGTCCTCGGCGCCGGCGAGCACCGTCGTCAGGGCCTTGCGGCGCACGGCGGCCTTCTCCTCCTCGGGCGGCTTGATCGAGACGAACTCGCTGATCCGCCGGATCAGGGTGCCCTTCGGGACGCGCAGCAGGAGCGTGGCCCCGAGTGCCGCCAGCCCCGCGATCATGAGGACCATGAAGACGAGCGACGCCGGCGACGACCAGAAGCGCTCGAACAGCGAGCGATGGAACGGCGCGATCGGAGCGGGGCGCGCGGTCACGTAGTTCGAAGTGACGTCGCCGAGCCCGGAGATGCGCACGCGCACCGAGACGTGCGTCCCAGGTGCATGGGCGGAGCGGTACTTGATGACGTACTCGGTGCTGAGGCGCCGGCCGAGCGTCTCGTAGATCGGCGTCAGGTCCGCGATCGAGGCCGCCTCGAAGTACGACCCGCCGGTCGAGCGGGCGAGCCGGCGGAGCGGGGCCGGCTTGAACGAGGCCGAGCGCAGCCCGACCGTGAACACACGGACGTGCTCCGACCGCGCTTGCCTTTCCAGCTGCTCCTCGGCGAGCCGGCTGCCGGTGTCGGCGCCGTCGGAGAGCAGGACGACGGTTCCGGACGAGACGTGCGAACGCGAGAACTCCTCCAGCGCCGTCCCGAGCGCGTCGTAGATGTGCGTGCCGTAGGCGAGCCGCGGCTGCCTCGAGAGCGCATGGTCGACCGCCGCGCTGCCCTCCTCGGGTGCTGCCAGCACCGTTGCCCGCCGGTTGAAGGCGACCACGCCGATCAGCTCGCTCGCGTTGGTGCGCCGAACGAACGCTCGGGCGGCCGCGAGCGCGGCCTGCTCCGGCGCACCGCGCATGCTGTCGCTGGCGTCCAGCACCAGGATGACTCCGAACCGCCCCGCGACCGCCTGGATCGGCGTGAGCGTGAAGCCGCGAACGCGAGCGCCGTTCTCGAAGAGTGTGACCGCGCCGGGTGAGAGCTGCCACGCCGGGGGCAGGTCGAGCAGGAACGCGCGCTCCGGCGCCCGAACGCGTCCGACCGGCGTCAGATGCGTGAAGCCGTCGCCGGTGTCGGCGCGCGCCGACGCGCAGAGCGTGGCCGCCACGCCGACGGCGGCGAGGAGTGCGAGCGACCGCCTTACCACTTCGCTCCCTCGGCGGCCGGCTCACGTCCGTTACCGGCGAACATCGTCTGCGGCAGCTCGATCCCGCGCTTCAGGAACTTGTGCACGAAGTTCGGCCGCAGCCCTGTCGGGGTGAGCTGACCGAGCACGGTGCGGTCGGGCAGGACCTGCTCGATCTTGAACTCGTACAGGTCCTGCAGCGTGATGATCTCCGACTCCATCCGCTGCACCTCGGTGATGGCGACGACCCGGCGCGTGCCATCCTCGAGCCGCTCGAGCTGGATGATCATGTCGAGGGCCGAGGCGACCTGCTGGCGGATCGCCCGCATGGGCAGGTCGAAGCCGGCCATCATCACCATCGTCTCGATTCGCGAGAGGGCGTCCCGGGGCGAGTTGGAGTGGACCGTCGAGAGCGAGCCCTCGTGGCCCGTGTTCATCGCCTGGAGCATGTCGAGCGCCTCAGCACCGCGGACCTCGCCGACGATGATCCGGTCCGGCCGCATGCGCAGTGAGTTCCGCACCAGATCGCGAATCGTGATCTCGCCCTCGCCCTCGATGTTCTTCGGTCGCGACTCGAGCCGCAGCACGTGCTCCTGGACGAGCTGGAGCTCGGCCGCGTCCTCGATCGTGACGATGCGGTCGCTGTTGGGAACGGCCGCCGACATCGCGTTCAGCAGCGTCGTCTTCCCGGCGCCGGTGCCGCCCGAGATGAGGATGTTCAGCTCGGCTTCCACGGACAGGCGGAGGAACTCGAGCGTCTCCCGCGAGAGCGTCCCGATGCGGACGAGCTCGTCGAGGTTGAACCGCTTCTGAGAGAACTTGCGGATCGTCAGCAGCGGGCCCGACAAGGAGAGCGGGGAGATCACGGCGTTGACGCGGGAGCCGTCAGGCAGGCGCGCGTCGACCATCGGAGACGACTCGTCGATCCGGCGGCCGACCTGAGCGACCATCTTGTTGATGATCCGCCGCAGGTGCGAGTCGTCCGTGAAGCGCAGCGTGGTCTCGTACAGGCGGCCCTGACGCTCGACCCAGATCTGGCTCGGGCCGTTGACCATGATCTCCGAGATCGCCTCGTCCGCCAGCAGCCGCTCGAGCGGGCCGTAGCCGACGACGTCGTCGGCGATCTCGGCCAGGAGCCGGTCGCGGTCCTCGCGCGAGAGCCCCTGCTCCAGCTGCAGCCGCTCCTTCAGGTCCTTCTCGACCCTCGCCCGGATCTGAGACGGATCGGCGCCGACGGTGAAGAGCTGCGGGCCGAGCTCGTTGATCAGGGCCAGGTGGAGCCGGTTCTTGAGTTCCGAGAACGGATCGCGGCCGTCCGACCCGGCAAGTGGCCGTGCTGTCTGAATGCGCTCGTGCAGCTCCACCGTCAGCTCCTCGCCCGCAGCGGCAGCACCCGGCGGCGCTGCTGCTTCTGCGGTTTGCTCGGCCGGCCGTTGGCCGGCGCCGCCGCCGGCGCCTCGTCCTGCACGTAGAGGTCGGCCAGCGAGTGGAACGCGCGAGCCGCCTCCGACCGCCCGTTGGCGACGACGATCGGCTGCCCGTCCGTCGTGGCACGCGGGATCTCCCGGTCGCTCGGGACGAAGACGTCCGGGGAGCGCCCGAGAATCGCCTCGGCCTCGCTGCGCTTGATCCCGACGCTGCTGTCCGCCCGGTTGAGTATGAGCCGGATCCGCTTCGGGTCCGAGCCCATCAGGCCCAGCGTCTCGAGGCCCAGCTTCGTGTCCTTGAGCGAGAGCGCATCGAGCATCCCCACCACGAGGAGGTGTGAGGCGAGGTCGATCGATGCGATGACCTCGGGCGTGAAGCCCGGGGGCGTGTCGATGATCACGTAGTCGTGCCGCACGCGCAAGGCCGCGTACAGCTCCCGCAGGAACTCGACCGTCACCGTTCCGGCCTGGTCGGGCCGGCTCGGCGCGAGGAGCGCGCGGGCTCCGGACGAATGCTCGGTGATGAAGTCCTCGACCTTGTCCGGGTCGAGCGAGCCGCCCACGCGGGCGAGGTCGTAGATCGTCCGGTCGGGCGAGAGCCCGAGGGCGATGCCGATGTCGCCGAACTGCAGGTCGATATCGACAATGACCGCCCGCTTGCCCTTCTCCGCGAGGGCGACCGCAAGGTTGCTGGCCGCGAGCGTCTTGCCGGTGCCGCCTTTCGGCCCGATGATGCAGATCATCGGGCTCGTGGTGCTGCTGGAGACCGACCCTCGACGCCGAGCCATCACCTTCCGCAGCGCGAACTCGAGGTCCTCAGGCGGGGTCGGCATCGTCAGCAGGTCGTCCGCCCCCATCTCGAAGGCCCGGTGCAAGAAGCCGTCGGGAGTGCCGTAGAAAAGCACGACGATCGGGCGGTCGGGACGGCTCTTGGACGCCGCCTCGATCAGGTACAGGACCCGCTCGGAATAGCTCGCGCACGCCACGACGAGCAGGTCGGGCGAGCTCTCCTCGAGCACCGTCCAGCCGCGCTCGAGCCCCTCGAAGACCCCGGTCACCTGGACCGGCGAGCCGATCGGGAAGGCGTTCTCGACCGCGTGCGCGTCGACGCCGGCGTCGATCGCGACTAGCGTCTTGATCGTCCCGGTGCTCATTTCGTGCCGGTCCTGTACAGCTTCAGGTACTGGTTTACGACCCTGTGCGGTACGGGCAGCGGCGGCAGACCGAACATCTCGCCCTCGACCGTCACCAGGCCCGGCTTGGTCGAGCGGGCGTTCGCCGCCGGCCGCAGCGCGAGCCAGATCTTGCCGTTGTCGGACGCGAATGCGAGCTTCACGGCCTGGCCGTCGTTCACCCGCATGCTCACGTTCGTGTTGCCCTGCTGGCCTACGGCACCCTTGGCCGCGCCCGCCACGTCCACCACGAGGACGTTGTCCATCAGCCGCCTGATGACCGGGAACGCGTTCGCGTTGGCGACCGTCCCGACCGGCGTGATGTTGAAGCCGGCGAAGACGTCCACCCGGTCACCCGCCTGCACGTGCCCGATCAGGCCGTGGGCCGTGTCGAGCGGGACGGTGACGATGCGCTGCGTCCCCGTCAGCGTGCTCGGCAGCGACGTCGCTCCGGCGACGAAGTCGGCCGCCGTTAGCTGCTGCCCCTTGTAGACGTCGCGTACAGCGACGCGGTCGCGGATCGCCGCGGGGTCGCTGAAGGCGCCTTCGCGAAGCTGGCTCTCGCGCAGCGTCGCCGTCGTGAACATGTTCTGAGAAGCCACGACGTCGCCGGACGTTCCCTTCGCGATCGCCCGCTTCGCCACCAGTACCGTCACCGGCGCCCCCTGGCTGGAGACGCTGTGCCGGTAGCGGTTCAGGTAGACCGCAATCGAGATTCCGGCGAGCAGCGCCGCGCCTGCTGCGACGGCGATCGTGCCGGCCCTCGTCGAGATCACTCTCTGTGCAAACTCCATGATCAACCTCCTCCTATCTGGTCAGCACCGTGACGCAGTCGCCGAAGGCGGTGAAGTCGCAGAAGTCGTCGCCTCCGCCGCCGCTGTTGAGACCGTCGATGTACTTGATGAAATGGCCGACGATCGTCCCCGGGTCGTTGTTCGGGACCGGGTCGTCGCCGTTGCCCTGGCATGGGTTGTTGAACCCGCTCCCCTGTCCAGTCCAGCCGGTGAGGTAAAAGGTCGCGAAGGTGATCACCGGCACGGTCGTGGAGCCGCTGCCGCTGAAGCTTCCGAACGGCGTCAGGAAGACGTGGATGATCCGCGGGTCACCGGGACGGAACGCCGGGAACATGCTCCAGTTGTTGTGGCCGAGCTGTCCTGCGGACGGGCAGACCGTCGGCTTCGTCGAGCCGAGGATGCGCTGGTTCAGGCCCTTCGGGACCTGGTTGGTCGCGTTCCCGGTCTGGACCGCAACGCACGCCCACGGCTGCGGCGAGCCCCAGAGCGCCGACGGGCTGTTCGGGCACGGCGTTCCGGTGTTCTTCGTGTAGGTCGGCCGGCAGCCGCTGGCGAGCTCGTCGGCGAGGTTCGAGTAGTTCGGGTCGCAGTCGAGCGACTGGTTCTGGCTGCCGCCGATCACGCGGAGCGCGACGATCGGGTCGCCGACGCCCTGCGCGTTGTCGAGGCTGGCGACGATCCCGAGCTTGACGACGAGCTTGTGCGTGTTCGGGCTCGCGTCGCTCCGGAAGGAATCGGCCCAGAATGTCCCAGGGGCGCCGGCGTCGTAGTTCCAGACCTGGAGTTGCTTGATCGGCCCGCTGAGGCTGTCCGCGGCGATGTAGCTGCGGCGCATCGGGTCCGGCGAGAACGTCCCCTTGCAAGGGTTGCTTCCCGTTGACCGGCACGTCCCGAGCCCGGTGACGGTCCCGGTCGTCTCCTCCCACTCGAGCGTGAACGGCACGACGCCGCTGCCGGAGATGGCGATGTCGGCCGACTGCCAGAGGTCGCCGCTGACGTAGCTCAGCGTGCACCCCTTGTTCGGGCAGGCGCCGCCGAAGGCCGTGATAAGGACCGAGGCGGGCGCCAGGCTTCCCCTGTCGATGTGCGCCGCGATCTGCACGTTCGGGCACGTGGCCTTGTCGGACGAGAAGTACGGGTCGGAGCAGCCGCCCCCGGGCAGGAGCTGAACGCTCCGCGCCTGCGGTGTGTTGGGCTGCGCTCCGCTCGGCGTGCTCGACCAGCCGCGGATCCGCACCAGCGACGTGCCGCTGCCCTGCTCGTAGCACGTGACCAGGACCTGGTTGCAGAGCGCCGAGCCGACCGCGGCGCTGACCGACGCGCCGCACTGCGGCGTCTGAGCCATGTTGCAGAGGTTCGTCCCGGCGAGCGCAATCCGGACACCGACGTTCGTCACGCCGACCGGCACCGAGGCGACGGAGCCCGCGCTGTCCCACAAGACGACGCCGTTGCCGAACGTGGTGCCCCGGACGAGCGGCACCGTGCACGTCGGCAAGTCGACTCCGCTCACGTCGTCCTTGCAGCCGCTGAGCGGTGCTCCCGTCGCGTCGTCCACGAAGGTGGCGATTGCCGCGACCGGGTTGACGTCGGGCACCCCGACCGGGAGCGCTCCTCTGGAGGTCGACTTCGAGCGCACCTCGACCCGGGCGTGAGCGTTGATCGCCGGCAGGAGCCGCAGGTTCAGGAAGCTCGGGATGACGCCGAGGAACAGCGGCAGGCTGCCCTCGGTCGCCTTGACGTCGACCATCTTCGCGGTGCACGGCGGCGCCTCGACGGTGTCGTCGGCGCCGGGCCCGCCGACCGCGTACGTCTTGCTGTTGATCCGAATCGTGACGGAGCCGCGGTTCGAGCCGCCGACCTGCGGGTTGTAGGCCGAACCACTCCCGGGATCGCCGGCGTAGCGGCGGGCGACGCCCTCGATGGTCGCGCTCCCCCCGCCGCCCCCGAAGCAGAGGTTGAACGAGCCTCCGGCGGCGAGCGCGCCTGCATCGGCCTGCGTTTGCAGGTGCCGCTTGTGCACGAACCAGTTGGCGACGTCGAGCACGAAGGTGCCGAACAGGGCGAGGATGGGAAGCCAGATCGCAAAGATCACGAGCGTGGCGCCACGGGGGTCGGAGACCCGGCGAAGAGGCTTCACGAGCACGATCCGGTGCCTCCTCCGCCGGCCGAGACGTTCGTCGGCAGGGCCTCCAGCCGCATCGTCGCAGAGCCTGTGATTGTCGTCGTCGGCGCCAAGCCGGCGCGCTGCGCGACGAACGGCACCCAGTTATAGGTGCTCTTGACCGATACCTCCACCGGATCGCCGACCTGTCCGCTCGTGCCGGTGTCGGAATTGCTCGGGAACGAGATGCAAACCGTGGCGCGGCTGCGCAGCTCGGCCGTGTCGGCCTGCTGCTGGATGTACTGCTGCAGACTGCCGCCGCCCGGGTTGGAGTTCACGACCGCCCACCTCGCGCCTTCGGCTGCGAGATGGTTCTGGTCGTTCCAGTAGTTGAATGCCTTGCCGAAGTCGAGCACGCCGAAGAGAGCGAGCATCAGCACCGGCAGGACGAGCGCGAACTCGACCAGCGCCGTTCCTCTCTCGTTCGACAGCCGCAGGGCGCGCATCACATCTCCCTAGAGCGCAGCCGTTACATCGTTTAGGCGGAGGGCGACCCACGTCCCGAGCGGCGTCAGCGTGACCGCCACGATCGAGACGAAGGCGAGGATCAACCCGTACTCGACCAGGGACTGTCCCCGCTCGTCGCGGATCCCGTGCGTTTCGACCGGTGTGGTGTTGGTTTCGGTTTCGTTCATGACTTCGTGTGCTTCAGAGGCGTTGCTGCCCGGGTGAGCGCCGCAGGACGGGCTCCCCCGGGCAGCCGATTCGCCGATTTACGCGCCGCCGATCGCGGACGCGATCGCGTTGATCTGTGCGGCGACGTTGATACCGAGAGCTGTGAGCGCGGCGATGCAGACAACCGCGACGAGCGCCAGAATCAGGCCGTACTCGACGAGTGCCTGGCCCTCCTCGGCCTCGAACCGCGCGAAGCTCCTGGTGGCCCACTGGGTGAGCTTCTCGAGCATGCGACTAACCTCCCCTCTGTAGGTCGCTGGGAGCGCCCGCGGAGGCGTCGCCGCCGCGAGTGCCTTTCTGCTTACGAAGGTTTAAATCGCGCGCGTGTGCTCCTGAACGTCCGAAGGTTTGGATCTCTCCGACCCTTCGGAGGGGTCGAGAACGAGCGCGGACCGCGATCGTTGGGCCCGTGACACGCAACGTCATCACCGTCGAGCGGGAAAACGGAGACGTGATCTGCGAGCGCTGCCTGCTCGCCGACACGCCCTGGACGCGGCTACGCGGGCTGCTCGGGAGGCGCCGCCTCGAGGCGGACGAGGGGCTGCTGCTCCGCCCGGCCGGCTCGGTTCACATGCTCTTCATGCGCTTTCCGATCGACGTGGTCTTCCTCGACCGTGAGGACACCATCGTCAAGGTCGTGCCCGGGCTCCGTCCGTGGCGGTTCGCTGCGGCGCGGCGCGCGAAGCGGACCCTCGAGCTCGCCGCCGGAGCAGCGTCCCGTGCCCGGCTGGCGCCCGGCGACCGCCTCGTGCTCGTGCCCGGACACCGGAGGGAGATGGCCGCATGAGTACGCTCGCGCCAGAGGCCACACTCGCGGTCGAGATCCATCGTCCGCGCCGGCTCGCGCTTGACCGCTCGATCGCCGCCTGCCTCGGGCTGGCGACCCTGCTCCATGTCGGGCTCAGCGCGCGTGGGCTGCTCGTCGGCGCGGTGGTTGTGGTTTTCGTCGAGCTCGCCGCGATCGACCTCGAGCGTCGGATCCTGCCGAACCGGATCGTCCTCCCCACCCTCTTGGCGGTGCTCGCGGCGCAGCTGGCGCTCGACCCCGGGCGCTACGGGGAGTCGCTCGTCGCCGGCGCGGCCGCAGGCGCGTTCCTTTTTCTTCCGTCGCTCGTGCGCCGGGGCGCGATCGGGATGGGGGACGTCAAGCTCGCCATGCTGCTCGGGGCGACGCTCGGACGGCTCGTTGCAGCCGCGCTCGTGATCGGGCTCTGCGCTGCAGGCGGGGCCGCGCTGCTGCTCTTGGCGACGCGCAGCCGGGCGGCGCTGAAGCAGGAGATTCCGCTCGGCCCGTTCCTCGCCGGCGGCGCGATCGTCGCGGTGCTGCTGTCCGCGCCTAGCGCTCTCGGCTAGTAACGCCCCTGGAGCCGCGAGCCGGCGGCGCGGATCAGCCACGCCGCCGCGACGAAGACGTAGGTGAGGCCCGGCAGCACGATCCCGAGCGAGACGACGATCTGCGCTGCGGGCAAGCCCGTCCCTCCCACCGCGTGGATCGCCGGGACCAGGAGCTGCAAGACGACCATGGAGAGCGCCACGTGCAGCAGCGCCTTCGTGACGTCGTCGGGGCCGAGGTCGGGGAAGCGGACGACGAGCCAGAGCGCGAGCAGCGCGGAGCCGGCGCAGAGAAACAGGACGTAGGTCGTCATCGACACGTTCTCACCTTGTTTCGGCATCGATCTTACGCCGCCCGTAGGACCTTCGGGGGGTATTGGCCGTAGAAGGTCCTGTTTGCGGGCAAAAAGGTTGTTTCTCCCGGAACAAGCTCCTACGTTGTCTGTTGGGGAAGAGCAATCGAGGTTTTGGAGGGAGTTGGGTCCATGCGGCGACTCAAGGTCCTCATCGTGGACGACCACTGGTTGATCCTGCGTGCGGTGCGATCACTGCTCTCGCACGAGGAGGACATCGAGGTCGTCGGAGAGGCGGATTCGGGCGAGAAGGTGCTACCGCTCGTCGGGCAGACGGGGCCGGACGCGGTGCTCCTGGACGTGCGCATGCCCGGCATGGACGGGCTGACGGTGCTAGAGCGCCTCCGCGAGCAGTACCCGAGCGTCGCAGTGGTGATGCTCTCCGGAATCGACGATCCGGCGCTCGTGCGGGCGGCCCTCGAGCGCGGCGCGTCGGCGTTCGTGCTGAAGCACGTCGACCCCCGGGACCTCGGATCCGCGTTGCGCCAAAGCGTGACCGGCACGATCTTCCGCCCGCTCGACCTGCTGAACGCCGCCCAAAGCGCGTTCGAGGAGACCGGGCTGACGAAGCGCGAGCTGTCGATTCTCGAGGAGCTCCCCGCCGGCGGCTCGAACCAGCAGATCGCGAAGCGGCTGTTCCTCGCCGAGCAGACGGTGAAGTTCCACCTGACGAACATCTACCGCAAGCTCGGCGTCTCGACCAGGACGGAGGCACTCCGCTTCGCGTACGAGCGCGGCCTGGTCGAGCGCCCGCTCTCCTACGTCGCCTAGCCGCTCGGTCTAGCGCACCCCAACCTTCGACCGATGCCGCGTCGTTACCGCGACGCGAAAGTTGGGTGAGTAAACGAGGGAGAAAGGACGGCAGTGCGAGTTCATCTTGGGAACGCCGAGCTGGTGCAAGAGCTCATTCGGTACTTCGAGGACCAGCCGGATTGCGTCGTGCGCCGAATCGGCGAGACGGAGGTCGAGGTCTCGCTGCTCGGCTCGTACCGGCGCGGCCCCCACGACCTCGCGGTCGAGGAGCGGGTTTCGGCCTTTTGGACGCACGCGAACGGCAACGGACACCGCCTGCCTCCCTCGAGCAACGGGAACGGGAACGGGAACGGGAACGGGAACGGGAACGGGACTGCGCGCTAGGGATGGGCAAAGAGACGTTCCTACTGCTGTTCGTGTCGGGCTCTGCCGCGCTGGCGGCCTGGGTAGCGGTGTGTCGGCCGAAACTCGCGCCCACGAGCTTCCGCGCCGGGACCGTGCATTTAATCGCGGCAGTCGTGGTCGGCGGGCTGCTCGGCCCGCTCGTGCACACCGTCCCGGGTTTGCCGTCTCGCCTGTCGGTGCTTGCGGCGCTCTTCACCGTCGCGTTGCCGGCGATCACCTACATGCTGCTAGTCGGGATGTGGCTGATCCAGCTGGCCGTCGCAAACGCGGCACCCGGACGGCATTAGTACGCTGACCGCCGCTTGATCGAGGGCAAAAGCGTCGCGGTCGTCGTCCCGGCTCACGAGGAGGAGCTGCTCCTCCCGGCCACGCTGGAGGGCATCCCCGACTTCGTCGACCGCATCTACGTCGTCGACGACGCCTCGCACGACGGGACCGCGTCGCGCGCGCGGGCCGTGGCCGAGAAGGACCCGCGGATCACGCTGATCGTCCGCGACCACAACGGCGGCGTCGGCGCCGCGGTCGTGACCGGCTACCGGCACGCCCTCGAGGACGGCGCGGACGTCGCCGTCGTGATGAACGCGGACAACCAGATGGACCCCGACGACCTGGCACAGCTCGTCCTCCCCGTCGCCCTCGGCGAGGTCGACTACGCCAAGGCGAACCGGCTCTTCACCGGCCAGGCCTGGCAGCTGATCCCGCATAGCCGCTACCTCGGGAATGCGGTCCTCTCGCTCTGGACGAAGATCTCGTCCGGCTACTGGCACGTCGCCGACGCCCAGTCGGGGTACACGGCCATAGGCCGGCGGATGCTCGAGCTGCTCGACCTCGACCACCTCTACGCCCGTTACGGCTTCCCGAACGACATGCTCGTGCACCTGAACGTCTGGAACGCGAAGGTGCGCGACGTTCCCTCGCGGCCGATCTACGGCGTCGGCGAGCGTTCGGGGATCCGGCTGCGCAAGGTGATCCCGGCGATCTCCTGGCTTCTGATCAAGCGCTTCTGGTGGCGGCTCTGGCAGAAGTACGTGATCCGGGACTTCCACCCGCTGGTCTTCTTCTACGTGTTCGGGCTGCTCTCGCTCGTTTTCGGGCTCGGCCTCGGGATCTACCAGATCGTGATCAAGGCGATGGGGTACGCCGCAACCGCCGGCGTCGTCGTGCTCGTCGCGCTGCTTCTCCTCTTCGGGCTGCTATTCACCTTGTTCGCTATGTGGTTCGACATGGAGTCCAACAAAGACTTGCGGTAGGTCCCCGCGGGGGAACCTCCCGGTTCCCCCGAACCCCCTCCACCGGTCCGCTTCGCGGACAGGCGCTACGCGCCGGTTCGACATGGAGTCCAACAAAGACTTGCGCTAGAAGAGCTCAGGGCACGTCGGCTGGCGCGCGGTTCGGAAGAGCTCGTCGGCGCGGGCGGCGCCGTCCGGCTTGACTTCCTCCACCCGTCCGGCGCGGAGGAGCTCGTCGAAGGTGAATCCTCCGAGGTAGACGGAGCCGAGCTCGGAGACGCCCAGCGCGACATCCGCCTCGGCGGTCGTGCGGGAGATGTCTCCGTCGCGGATGTGCCAGCGGGCCTGATTCCAGGGGCAGAACTCGTCGCGCACGTCGAGCACGATCGACCCTTCGCCGAGGCCGCGCCGCGTGAGAGCGGCCCCCACGTCGACCAACCGCGCCCAGAGGGCCTCGACGACGGAGAAGCGCATCCGGCGTGGCTCGCGCAGCCACAGCAGCAGCGGATGGTCGAGCGGAAGCCAGTACGCCTCGATTCGCGCCACCCAGTCGATCGCGAGCAGATAGCGCCAGATCGCGGCGAGCGCCCGTGGCGACGTGCCCAGCGCTTCCCCGATCTCAAGCGTCGTCTCGGTGACCATGTGCCGCGCCGCGAAGTTCAGTCGGTAGAGCGCGTAGGCCTCGAGCTCGCCGTCGAGCTCGATCACGACGCGCACCTGTTCGCCGCCGGGCCGCCCGGGCCGCTGGTACAGGCGTCTGACCTTCCACCAGTCTTGCGTCCGCGTGAACATTCCCGGGGTCTGCGCCTGAACACGGTCGTAGATTCCGGGGAGCAGCTCGAGCGTCTCCTCCTCGTCCTCGAGGATGCGTGCTTCGCCGATCGGCTCGTCGTCCCAGAGCAGCGCGTGCTCCTTCGGCAGCTCGATGTTCCCGGCAAGCGACGCGAGGCCGTAGCCGAAGCGCGAGTAGATGGCGCCCTCCGAGGCGTAGAGCATCGCGAGCGGCTCGCCGCGCTCGTGCGCGTCGGAGAGCTGGCGCTGCATCAACTTCGTGAGGGCGCCTCGGCGGCGGTGCGTGGGTAGCACCCCAACGGCCATCACCCCCGCCGTCGGAACCTGCGCCCCTCCCGGAACCGTGGTCTCGAAGAGGTATGCGCCCGCGCCCCCGACGATCGCTCCGTCCTCGAACGCGGCGTGCACGCCCTCCGCGGGCAGGATCGACATCATGCGCTCGACGTCCTCGTCGGTTGCTCGCCCACCGAAGTAGTGCCAGATGGCGTTGAGCGCGCCTCCGACTTCCTCGGGCGCGCAGACCCTGACCTCGACCGCCATTAAGCGATTCTCTCCAACGGCGCGTAGTCGAGCATCAGCCTCCGCTCGCTCCCGTCAGCCGCGAACCGCACCATCACGACGCCGCCGGCCTCGACTGCCGTGACGACGCCCTCGCCGAGGGTCTCGTGGCGGACGGAGTCTCCGGTCGACAGCGTTGGAGCGTCCGAGCGTGGCGCGATCCCCGCCGGCGAGCCGTAGCCGGACCACGACGCGGGCCGCAGGCGCTGCCGGTCGACTCCTTCGGCGGGCAGCTCGTCCAGGAAGCGCGAGGGCAGGTTGTACGAGCGGCTCCCCCAGAGCGAGCGTGCGCTCGCGTGGGTCAGCGTCAGGCGCTCCTGCGCACGGGTCATGCCGACGTAGCAGAGCCGACGCTCCTCCTCGAGCCCCTGCCCCTCGAGCGAGCGCGAGTGCGGGAAGATCCCCTCCTCCATCCCGATCATGAAAACGGCGCGGAACTCGAGGCCCTTCGCGTTGTGGAGGGTCATCAGCGTGACAAGGCTCTGCTCCCCGCGGATCGCGTCCTGGTCGGAGTAGAGCGAGATCTCCTGCAGGAAGCCCGAGAGCGAGGGCTCGGGCGAGGTGTGCTGGTACTCCTGCGCGACGCCGACGAGCTCCTGGAGGTTCTCGAGGCGGCCCTGGGCCTCGATCGTGCGCTCGGCTTCCAGCGCCCCGCGGTAGCCGCTGCGATCGAGGACGCGCTCGATGAGCTCGGAGACCTCGAGCTCGAGTGCGCCCGCCTGAAGCGACTGGAGCAGGCCGTGGAGCTGCTGCACCGCGCGCAACGGCGCGGCCGCGATCCCGGCCTCCTCGGCCTGGCCGGCGGCCTCCCAGAGCGAGATCCCGTGCGCATCGGCGTGCGCCTGCAGGCGCGCGAGGCTGGCATCGCCGATCCCGCGACGCGGCCGGTTCGCGATCCGCTGCAGCGAGACGGCGTCGTAGGGGTTGTCGATCGCCTGCAAGTAGGCGATCACGTCCTTGACCTCCGCGCGCTCGTAGAAGCGCGGGCCGCCGATCACCTGGTAGGCGATGCCCTGCCGGACGAGCACGTCCTCGAGCACGCGCGACTGCGCGTTCGTCCGGTAGAAGACGGCGATCTCGCTGCCGTTGTAGCCCTCCTCGCCGAGCGCGGCGATTTCCGCGGCGACGAAGCGCGCCTCGGCGTGCTCGTCCTCGACCTCGAGGACACGGACGGGGTCGCCTTCGCCCAGCTCGGACCAGAGGTTCTTCGGCTTGCGCTCGCGGTTGTGCGCGATCACTGCGTTGGCGCCCTGGAGGATCGTGTTGGTCGAGCGGTAGTTCTGCTCGAGGGCGACAGTCGCGGTCGCTTTGAAGTCATTTTCGAACTCCATGATGTTGCCAATATTGGCACCACGCCACCCAAAGATTGCCTGATCTGGGTCGCCGACAACACAGATGTTCCGGTGCTTTTCCGCCAAGAGCTCGAGCAAGCGGTACTGGGCGTGGTTCGTGTCCTGGTACTCGTCGACGAGGACGTACCGGAACGCCTTCTGCCAGCGCTCGAGGGCCTCGGGGAAGCGCTCCAGGACTTGCACCGTCAGCATCAACATGTCGTCGAAGTCGACCGCATTCGAGCCGAACAGCCGCCGCTGGTAGAGGTCGTAGACCTCGGCGACGGTCTGGTCGTAGAACGACGCGACCCGCTCCGCGTACTCGGCCGGTGTCACGAGCTGGTTCTTCGCGGCCGAGATCTGCGCGTGGATCCCGCGCGGGACGAAGCGCTTCGGGTCGCGCTCGAGCTCCTCGAGGCACTGCTTCGTCAGCCGGACCTGGTCGGCCTGGTCGTAGATCGTGAAGTTGGAGCGGTAGCCGAGCCGCGGTGCCTCGCGGCGCAGGATCCGGCCGCAGGCGGCGTGGAAGGTGAGGATCCAAATCGCGCGCGCGACAGGGCCGAGCAGGTCCTCGAGCCGCTCGCGCATCTCGCCCGCGGCCTTGTTCGTGAACGTGATCGCGAGGATCTCGTTCGGCTTCACGCCGCAGGCGTTGAGCAGGTGCGCGACGCGGTAGGTCAGGACGCGCGTCTTCCCCGAGCCCGCCCCGGCGATGACGAGCAGCGGGCCCTCGGTGGCCAGGACCGCCTCCCGCTGAGCCGGATTCAGGTCGGCGAGGTACCGCTCGGGCGACTGCACTGCCACATCGGCGATGCTAGCGGCGGCCGTGAAGATCCTCGCCACTCGCCGCTATCCGGGGCCTGCCTTCGAGGAGCTCGACGAGGTCGAGGTGCTGCCGCTGAGCGCGTTGAAGGAGCCTCGCGAGGACGTCGAGGGCCTGATCGTCGCGAACGAGCCGGTGCCGCTCGACCTCCTGCCGCGCCTGCGGATCATCGCGAACTTCGGCGTGGGCTACGACAGGATCGACGTGGCGGCCTGCGCGCCGGGGATCGTCGTGACCAACACGCCGGGCGTGCTCGACGACGCGACCGCCGACTTGACGTTTGCCCTGATCCTCGCCGTGCGGAGGCAAGTGGTCGAGGCCGACCACCTCGTGCGTTCCGGCGGCTGGACCGGCTCGTGGTCGGAAGGCGCCCTGGCCGAGGACGTGAGCGGTTCGACGGTCGGCATCCTCGGGCTCGGCCGGATCGGCAGCGCGGTCGCGCGCCGCGCCAAAGGCTTCGACCTGCGTGTCCTGTACACGAGCCGCCGGCCGGTCGAGACCGACCTCGGAGAGTTCCGGGAGCTCGACGCGCTCCTCTCGGAGTCGGACATCCTGACGATCCACGCCCCCCTCACGCCGGAGACGGTCGGCCTGGTCGACGCCCGCCGGCTCGGGCTGCTGCGCGACGGCGCCTGCCTCGTCAACACGTCCCGCGGCGAGATCGTCGACGAGCAGGCGCTCGTCCGGGAGCTGGTCTCAGGCCGGATCCGCGCCGGGCTCGACGTCTTCTGGCACGAGCCGCAGGTGCCGCCGGAGCTGTTGGACCTGCCGAACGTCGTCCTGACCCCGCACATCGGGAGCGCAACGCGGCAGACGCGCGAGGCGATGACGCGCCTCGCCGTCGACAACCTGCTCGCGGTCGAGCGCGGAGAACCGCCGCTGACGCCGGTGACGTCGTGATGCAGATCCGGGTCGCGAGGCCAGCGCGGGACCTCGAGGGAATCGGCTGAGCGCGTCGCCCGCGCAGCCAAGCGCATCCGCGCGGCGGGCTTCGAGCCGAGCATCGCCGCCAATCCCTACTGGGGTCGGAACGGCGCCGTCTGCTTCGTGGACCCCGACGGCTACTGGCTCATCCTGTCGCCGGACGCCTGGTAGAGCCGCTGCTAGCGTCCGCGGCGGATGGGCTACGCGTTCGGGACAATCGACGAGATGGGCGACGGGGTCTTCCGCAAGGTGCGCCAAGAGCTCGGAGTCAAGGCTTTCGGCGTCAACGTTCTCGTCCTCGCGCCGGGTGTCCTCGCCAGGCCCCACTACCACGAGGAGCAGGACGAGCTGTACTTCGTCCACGCGGGACGGGCGCGGTTCGCGCTGCCGGGCGAGTCGCTGGAGCTCGGCCCGGGAGGGCTCTGCCACGTCGAGTCGACGACGCCGCGGCAGGTCTCGAGCGTCGGCGACGAGGACCTCGTGATGCTCGTGGTAGGCGCGAAGGACGGCTACGTGGGCCGCGACGGCGCGCCGGCTGACCCCGAGAAGCTCGGCTAGAAGCGGACGGCCGCGCGGCTCAGCTTGCCCAAGTGCCGGCCGTAGAACGCGAGCCCGACCATCGCTGCGACTGCGGTCGCGAGGCTCCCGGCGGCCGGCGTGAAGACGCTGGCGGCGATTGCCTCGTTGCCCTGGTGGCCGGCCATCGCCAGCGCGCCGATCGCGGCGCCCTGGTAGAGGCCGACATTGCCGGGCAGGAACGGCATCGTGTTCGCGAGCCCGGTCACGACCATGTAAAGCAATGCCGAGCCGACACCCACGTGAACGCCGACGGCGTGGAGCAGGAAGAGCACGCCGAACCAGCGCGCGATCCAGGTGAGCACGAGGATTCCGCCCGCGCGGAGCATGATCCCCTTCGGCGCCGCGGCTCCGGCAAGGAAAGCGCCGACGCCCTCCGGCAGGCGGTGGCTCAGCTTCGCGTGCAGCACCGACGCGAGGAGCAGCCCGCCCGCCGCGGCCGGGAGGCCGACGACCATCGTTATCTTCGCCCAGCCCGGCACCGGCAGGAAGAACGCCGACCCCGCGCCGACGAGCGCGAAGGCGATCATCTCGAGCAGGTGCGCGCACAGCAGGCTCCCGCCCGCGCGCGAGAAGCCGGGCCAACGCGGGCCGGCCGTGACCTTCAGCACGGCGACCTTTGAGGCCTCGCCGAGCCGGCCGGGGAGCACCGTGTCGAGGAATGAGCCCACCGAGCTCGCCGTGTACATCGCCTTGAAGCCGACCGGCGAGCGCACGGTCGACGTCCAGGCGAGCGCGCGCAGCGGCTGCACCGCGGCGCAGATCACGAGCCCAGCGAGCAGGAAGCGCCAGTTCGGCGTCGCCGCGGCCTCGAGCACCTTCGTGCCCGTGCGCTCGATCAGCAGCGCGAGCGCGGCCAAGGAGGCCACTCCAACTGCGATCACGAGACTGCGTCGCCCCACCTGCACCTTCATGGCATCGGCAATTCGCCGCACATGGGCGAACCCCTGGAAGGGGGTAATGGCCGTGCGCATCCTCGGGATGGCCGCTCGCATGTCGGGGTCACCTGATCCCAGATCGAGCGACCGGCACCCACGCTAGCAGGCCCGGCGGCACGCCTCTTCACCAAATAGTCCAGAATCACCCGCGGCGCTCGACGAGAGAGGTGAGGGATGAAGGTCTTCGTGCGAGAACGGGAGATGCGGACGGCCGGCGGGCTGACGCTGAGCGACATCACCGGGGAGGTCGAGCAGGCCCTTGCCGACAGCGGCGTGGTGAACGGCCTCGCCTGCGTCTACACGCCGCACACAACCTGCTGCATCCGGATCAACGAGTGGGAATCCGGGATGTTCGACGACTTCGTCGAGATCGCACGGACGCTTGCCCCGCTGGACCGCTACTACGCGCACGACGACTGGGAGCGCCGGACGGAGAACCTCGAGCCGCGCGAGGAGGAGCCGAACGGCCACGCCCACTGCCTCTCGATGCTGATCGGCGGAGCGAGCGAGACGATTCCGCTCCAGGACGGCCGCCTCTGCCTCGGCCACTGGCAGCGTGTCATCTTCGTCGAGCTCGACCACGAGCGCGATCGCCGCTGGTTCGTCCAGGTGATCGGCGAGTAGCGGAGCAAGCCGGCATCGAAGAGCTGCGCCGGCGGCGGAAACACGAGTGCCGCCTGACGCCCGACCGCGCGCTCCAGACGCTCGACGAGGCCGAGGAGTTCCTGCTCGACCGCGGCCTGCTCACGCGAACGGCCGACTCCGCCCTGCCGAGCCTCTTCGGTGCCTGCCACGAGGAGCCGTACGCGCCCGAGAGCCCGGGCTTCGGCCAGTGGCCGCGTACGAAGTACCCCTGGTTCGGCGAGCTCGGCGCACGCGGGTACCCGATCCTCGCGGTCCATGCCGGCAAGAGCCTGCTGGTCACCCAGGAGGTTGCGCGGCTGTTCGACCCGCTCTGCCGGGCGGAGCTCGAGCGGCATGAGGACGATCCCCTGCTGCGGCATCTCGCGGAGGCCGGCCCGTCCGAGCTCGACGACCTGCAGCTCGAGCTGGGGCTCGCCCCGAAGGAGCTGAAGAAGCTCCGTGCGCCGCTGGAGCGCTGCGGCGCGATCGTCTCGCGGAGCGTCGTCTACGAGGACCCGCACCGGCACACGAGCGTGCTCTCGCGCTGGGACCAGCTCTTCCCGGAGCCGGCGGGCGGAGGGGGCTTGGCCGAGCTCGTCGTTGCCGGTGTGCGAGCGGCCGTGCTCGCGCCGGAGCGGGAGCTGCGCCGCTGGTTCGCCTGGTGGGAAGAGGGGCTCGCGGAGCGGCTGGTCGAGGAAGGTCGCTTGGCACGGCCGGAGCCGGGATGGCTGACGGCTACTGGAGTGGAAACGGCCGCCGGTTGAGGGCCGGTAGCACCTGGGCGGTCACCCAAACGGGCGTCGTCACGTAGCGCGCCGAGTAGCGGAAGCTGCCGTCGGGGCGACGCAGCCGTCTCAGGTAGGCGAGGGAGCCGCGCGGAGCCGGGCGCCGGGCGGCGGCGAACGCCTGGATCGCCCACGCCGTCGACTGCGCGTCCGAGCCACGGCCCGGCGTGAGCTCGAAGCCACCGTCTCGGTTCTGCAGCCGGAAGAGGTAGCTGAGCCCGCGGCGAATGGGCTTGCCTCGAATGCCTGCCGCGCGCAGGGCCTCGATCGCGGCGGCTGTGTCGTTGGAATCCGGCTGCCCGCCCACGTACCAAGACCAGCCCCCAGAGCGGCTCTGCCGGCGCAGGAGGTAGCGCACGCTCGAGCGCCGTACCGGCCCCTTTCCCTGGCGTAGCGCCAGAATTCCCCAGATCGTGGAGTTGACGCTCGGCCCGATCGCGCCGCTCGGCTTGCGCAGGCGCTCAATCCGTGCGAGCAGCGGGCCGGGGTCGCCTCCGAGCACCGTCTCGGCGATCGCCACGAGCTCGAGGTCGGTCGCGTCCGCGAGCCGGCTCTCGTGCGCTTGGAGGTAGGTGAGCGCTCCGCCCGGCGCCCTCGCGCCCGCCGAGCGCAGAGCCAGCGCGGCCCAGGCCGTCAGCTGCGGGCTCGACGAGCCCCGCGATTCCGCGAAACCACCGTCGCTCCTCTGGTGCGCTCGAAGGTACGCAACAGGGGTGTCAGACACCGCAACGAAACTGTCACGAGCGTTCGAAAACGCCTGCTCGGGAGCCGCTTTTCCGGTGTCAGACGCCACAACGAGGGTGAGGACGAGCGCGATCGCGGTCTTTACGCCCACACGACCTCCGTGCGTAGGCGACGGCCGTAGCGCTCCAGCAGCCGCCGGAGCTCGGGGCCAACCGCCAGCGCCAGGACCAGGTTCCCCGTGGCGTGCGCGGTGTCGAACCAGATCCCGCGCGCCGTCAGCGCGGCGAACGCCTGCCACGTGTGCGGATAGAAGCTCAGCCACTCCCAGACGTTCATCAGCGCGTCGAAGCCGAAGCCGAGCACGAAGCAGAGGAGCGCGAGCGGGATCCGACGGCGGAGCAATGGTGCCGCGAGCCCTCCCACGAGCCCGCAGGCACCCCACGCGAGCATCTGCCACGGCGTGTACGCGCCCTGGCCGAGGTAGAAGTTCGAGACGAGCGCGGCGAGCGCGCCTGTCGACGCGCCGGCACGCGGGCCGAGCGCCACTCCGGCGACGACGGCCGTCACCGTCACCGGCTGGACGTTCGGGATGGCCGCGAACAGGATCCGGCCCGCGGCGGCGGCCGCGCCGAGCGTGGCGACCAGGGCGATCTCCTTGCTCGAGCCGGGACCGGACTCGAGCCACGCAGCGCCGGCCACGATCAATGCCCCGGCGACGAGCAGGAGCGACAGCGCCGCTTGGCCCGGCTGCACAGCCGTCCACGCTGCGGCGCCGAGCGCGGCTGCGAGCGCCCCGAGCGCGGCGAGCCTAGGCAAGGATCGCCTCCCGCTCGAGCACCGTCGAGACGACGCGGTCGGCGACGGCGCCGGCGAAGAGGTGGTCGTTCGTGACGAGCAGGGTCGCGCGGCCGGCCGCCTCCGCGCGCAGGAGCTCCACGAGCTCGTCCTTGCGCTCCGGATCGATCCCACGCGTCGGCTCGTCGAGCACCAGCAAATCGGGGTCGACGACGAGCACCGCGGCCAGCGCCAGCCGCTCGCGCTCCCCACTCGAGAGGTCGCGCGGGTGGCGACCTGCATGCGCCTCAAGACCCAACCTGGCCAGCAGCCGCCGGGCCCGGCGCACGTCTCCGCCGACCGCGAGCGCGACCTCTTCGTCGGCCCGCTCGGCGACGAGGTAACGGCCGGGATCCTGGCTCAGATAGCACGCGCGCCCCCAGCGGTCGACCCTGCCGGCCTTCGGCTCGAGCAGCCCGGCGGCGATCTTCGCCAGCGTCGTCTTGCCCGAGCCGTTCGGTCCGAGCAGAGCCACGATCTCGCCGCGACCCACGTTCAGGCAAAAGTCCCGCACCACCGGCGTCCCCGGCGAGTACGCGAACGAGACGCGCTCGAGCACACAGACGGGCTCCCCGCAAGGTTCGCCCACGGGCAGGTGGGCCTCGCGCGGCCACCACGCCGCCGGCAGGCCGTCTTCCCGAATCCGGCCCTCCTCGAGGAAGACCACTCGGTCGCAGGCGTCGAGCACGCGCTCGGGCCGCTGCTCCGAGACCACCACCGCCGCCCCCGAGGAACGGGCCAGCTCGATCGCCGCCGCTGCGCCGTCCGGGTCCAGCTGCGAGGTCGGCTCGTCGAGAAGCAGCAGCCGCGGCCGCAGCGCGAGCACCGAGGCCAGGCAGACACGCTGGAGCTCGCCGCCCGAGAGCTCCACCACCGGACGCTCGAGCAGCGCGCCCGCGCCGACCGACTCCAACGCCGCCTCGACGCGCGGCCGAATCTCGGCGGGCGGCGTCCCGACGTTCTCGAGCCCGAAGGCCACCTCGGCTTCGACGCGGGTGAAGACGACCTGGTCCTCCGGGTCCTGGAAAAGCGTCCCGACGACCCCGGCGAGCTCCGCCGGCCGCGTCCGGCGCGTGTCGAGCCCCGCGACCTGGACACTGCCCGCGAAGCGGCCGCCGTGGAAGTGCGGGACCAGCCCTGCCAGCGCCCGCAGGAGCGTGGACTTGCCCGAGCCGGAGGCCCCGAACAGCGCCACGACCTCACCCGGAGCCAACTGCAGCGAGACGTCGCGCAGCGCCGGCGGCGTGCCGGGATAGGAGAACGCCAGGCGCTCGACCGTCGCTAGAGCCACAGCGCCACCACCACGAGCGCGCCCGCAGCGACGAGGGCCGCCCGGTCGACGGCCGTCCAGCCGGGCCGCGGTGCTCGCGTCGCCCCCGGCCGCCCGAAGCCGCGAGCCTCCATCGCCTCGGCCAGGTTCAACGCGCGCTCCAGAGACCCGGCGAGCAGCGGCGAGAGGAGGCGTGCTCTCCCCCGCAGCCCGCGCACCTCCACCCCGCGCCCGCGCAGTGCCTCGACGAGCCCGCCGGCGTCGCGCTCCAGTGTCGGGACGAGCCGCGTGGCGAGCGCGAGCGCGAGAACCGACCGCCGTGCGAACCCGGCGGCCTGAACGAGCCGGTCGTGGTCGAGCAGCAGCGCGTACGCGGCGAACGCGAGCGCGACCGCCATCAGGCGGAGACCCTGGAACAGCCCGTTGCGAAGCTCCTCACTGGTCACGTCGAGCTGCCCGAGGACGGGAACTGTCGGCCCGGTCCAGAGCGGATGCGATCCGATCGTCTCGACGAACGGCGTCAGCAGCACGACCGCAAGGCCCGAGACCAGCGCGCCGACGAGGTAGAGCCGACTTCGTCGCGCCGGCGCCCGCAGGCAGACCGCAAGCAGCAGACCCGCAATCAGCGCGACCGAGACGAGACGCTGCGCGAGCAGGGCCGCAGCTGCCAGCGCGGCCAGCAGCGTCGCTGCGGCAGCAGGCCTCACGGCACCGCGTACCTGCGGCGGGCAAGAGCCAGGTCGCCGAGCAGCCGCCGGGCGAACGACGCCTCGAGGACGAAGAACACCGGCGCGCCCGGGCGTGTCGGCACCCTGGCGAAGAACCGCGGGCGCACGCCCGGGATGACGTCGAGCACGTTCGCGCCCGCCTGTGCCCGAGCCACGTAGCGACCACCGACCAGACGCGCAAGCCGCCGACCGAGTGCTGCGTCGCGTGCAACGACCACAGCTTCACGCCGTTTGCCGTCGTAACCGTGCAGGAACGGCTCCGGGAACGCGCCCACGACGACTTCGTCGTCCTGCGGGTCCCGCCAGCCGCGGAAGTCCCACCACTCGACGTCACCGTCGCGGAGCCGGTACTCGGCGGCGCCCCGGTCGGCGAGGTAGCCGTTGACGTAGTAGAACCAGGAGGCGCGCCCGTGCTCGGCGACGCCATCGACCGCCCGGACGTACCGCCCGCCGTACCGCGTTTCCACCTTCGCGACCCGCCCGAGCCCCTGCATCGCCGTCAGGCCGGCCGGGACCCGCGCCGTGTGGAGCACGTGCGCCCCGCGGTCGCGTGTCACCCAGACCGTGGCGTGTCCCGCCGAGCTCGACCCGCAGCCTGCGGCGAGCGCGGCCCCCGCAACGAGCAGGGCAATCCGCTTCACGCGAGCGCGTTCGAGCGGACCGCGCCCGCGAGCGTCGCCCGGACGAGGCCCCGGTGCGGCCCGACGCAAGTCGACCCGGTGCGGGCGCGGACGGTGCGGCTGCCGACGTGCAGAAGCGCGCCGCGCGCCGGGCGCGTCTTGCCGCTGTCGTCCTGCGCGAGCACCCGGTAGCAGTTGCGCCTCGCCTTCTTCAGGACGAGCGTCGCAGGGCTGCGGGGCCCGGCGAATCTCAGCCAGTACCAGAGCACGCGGTCGCCGTTGTGCAGCGCGACCGCGTCCGCGCCGACCGGCGGCATGACGCCGTTGACCTTGAAGACCCAGCCGCTCGAGCCGTCCGCGGCGTAGCGGCCGATCTGGTCGACGTAGGGCCCGTAGGCGGTCTGCGTGACGTGGTAGTAGAACTCGCCCGCGAGGCTCGCCGCCTCGAGCGCGTCGAGCGGGTTCAGCCGGACCGAGAGCGTCGGCTCGGCGGCTCCGAAGATCGTCTGCGTCTTGCCTTCGACCCGGACGTGCACGCGCAGCGCGAAGGCCGAAGGGACGAGCAGAAGCGCCGCCGCCGAGGCGGCGAGAACTGACAAGAGATGCCTGGACACGAATCCTCCCTTCCGCGAGGGGTTCGATTAGGGCGGCGAGCGGCAGGTCTTCTGACTCGGGGCTCCCTCCCTCGCCGCCTTCCCGGCCCGCGGGCCAGTGGCATTTCGGCGCGGGAGCGTCTCCCCTCACAGCGGCGGGACCGTCCCGGATTCGCACCGGATTCCCTTACCGCTCGCCTATCGGGACCGAGCCTATCATGGTCCGTAATGGCCCTTACCAGGCGATTCGCGCTCTGGGGCCCCGTCCTCGTCTGGGCGGGACTGATCTTCGCGCTCTCCTCGATCCCGTCGCTCTCGACCGGACTCGGCGGCTGGGACGAGATCCTGCGCAAGGGCACGCACGTGACGGAGTACGCCGTGCTCGGAGCGCTCCTCCTCCGCGCGCTCGGGCGCGAGGTTCCCGCGCTCGGGGTCGGCCTCCTTTATGCCGCGAGCGACGAGCTGCACCAGCACTTCGTCCGCGGGCGCCACTCCTCCCCGTTCGACGTCGCCTTCGACGCCTGCGGCCTGGCGGTCGGCCTGCTCCTCTTCCTGTTCGTACAATCGGAGCGTGCCCGAGCGTAAGAGCTTCGACGACCGGCAACTCGACGCAGTGCTCGAGCGGCTCGACGCGCTGCGCAGCGAGCTCGAGACGATGAACCGGCGGCTCGACCACAACGAGGGCTTCCTGGCGCTCGCCCACGAGCTGCGGACGTTGAACGAGTCGCTTCAAGCCCTCGCGTATGCCGCGCTTGGCCAGCAGGGCCCGCAGGTGCGCCGCCGCCGAGCCGGCTAACTCAAGCGGTAGATCCGCCCCAGCCGGGACGCCGCCGCGTAGAGCTCGCCGCGCGCGTCCTCGCCCAGAGTTGAGACGCTCTGCAGCTTGACGGGCTCGCGCCGAGAGCCGCCGGCGTTGGCGTCCGAGAGGCGGAAGCTCCAGATCTCGTTGGTGTACGCGTCGCCGTAGAAGTAGCGCCCCCGCGCGCCGGGAACCGCGGAGCCGCGGTAGACGTAGCCGCCCGTGATCAGGCAGGCGTCGCGGGGATCTGCCTCACGGTGCGGGTGGACGACGAGCGGGAAGACCAGTTCTCCGTTCGGATTCAGCCGCTTCGAGCTGTGCGTCTCCAACCCTTCGTAGTGAGGCCACCCGTAGTTCGCCAACGTCTGCAGCTTGCTCCGCGGGCGTACGTCCACCTCCTCCCAGCGTTCCTCCCCACGGTCAGCGAGATAGAGGTCTCCGGTCGCGCGGTCGAACGAGAACCGCCACGGATAGCGCAGGCCGTAGCCGGCGATCCGCCAGCGTGCGCCAGCACGGTCGACGTCGATCCGGAGCAGCTTGCCGAGCTTCGTGGCGGCGCTCTGGCTGCGATTGCCGGGGCGTCCGACCGGCCCGCCGTCACCCAGGCCGAGGTAGAGCAGCCCGTCGGGCCCGAACTGGAGCTGGCCGCCACCGTTGCGCGGCGACGGCTGGCGCACGAGCAGCAGCCGTCGCAGGCGGCGCGATCCTGAGAGCCGTAGGCTGTTCGACCGGTACTCGGCGACGCGGATGTCGCCCTTCGTGTCGGTGTAGGCGACGTAGAAGCGGTGGTTCCGTGCGTACCGCGGGTGGAACGCCGCCGAGAAGAGCCCCTGCTCAGGGCCCGGGCTCCCGACGGCGCGGCGGAGGTCGAGGAACGGCCGGCGGCGGACATGTCCGTTCACGAGCACCCTGATCCGGCCGTCCTTCTGGGCGACGTACAGCCTGTTCGGCTCGCTCCGCGGCGCCCCGATCCACCACGCTCCCCGGAGGCCGGACGCATACAGGCGGAAGCGGAAGTCGGAGCGATCGGGCGTGGCCGTCGCGAACGGGACTGCGACGGTCCCGAGCGCCAGCAGCGTGGCCGCGATTCTCAACGGCTGAGCTTGTAGATCCGGCCGTTGAGGGAGACGGCGTAGAGCTCGCCTGCCGAGTCCTCGCCGAACGACGAGAGCGCGGACACGTGGAACCGCTCGCGCCGCTTGCTCCGCAGCTTCCCCTTCAACGCCCGCAGGCTCCAGATCGTGCCGCTGCAGTAGTCGCCGTAGAAGTACCGCCCTCGGGCGGCCGGAACCGCTCGGCCGCCGTAGACGTAGCCGCCGTTGATCGAGCAGTCCCCGTTCGCGTGGCTGTAGACGACGATCGGGAAGACAAGCTTCCCGTGACGGTTCGGCCGCTGTCCGGACGTGTAGCGTGAGCGGCCCTCCCAGACGCGCCAGCCGTAGTTGTTCAGGACACGCTGCTGGCGCGGCGTGCGCAGGTCGACCTCCTCCCAGTCGCCCTGCCCGACGTCGCCGATGTAGAGGTCGTGCGTCTGCCGATCCCATGAGAAACGCCACGGGTTGCGCAGGCCGTAGCCCGCGACCTGCCACCTCGCGCCGGCTTTGTCGACGTTGAGGCGCAGGAGCTTGCCCAGCCGTGAGCTCAGGTTCTGGGCCCGGTTCTCGGGATCGCCGCCGGAGCCGCCGTCGCCCATCCCCACGTAGAGACGGCCGTCGGGGCCGAACTGGAGCTGCCCGCCGTTGTGGTTCGGGTACGGCTGGCGGACAAACAGCAGCTGTCGCGCCGTGCCAGGCAGGCCGATCGTCCCGTTCGAGCGGTACTCGACGACGCGCGTGTCGCCGTTCACATCCGTGTAGTCGACGAAGAAGCGGTGGTTCTGCGCGTAGCGCGGGTGGAACGCCATCGAGAGCAGGCCCTGCTCGCCGCCACTCTTGACGAGGTTGTGGATGTCCAGGAACGGCTCCTGGCGGAGACGCCCGTTCACGAGCACGCGGATCACGCCCGGCTGCTCGACCACGTAGAGCCGCCCGCGTTCACTACGGGGGGCGCCGACGAAGGTCGGCTCGTCGAGGCCCGAGGCGACGAGCCTCAGCCGGAGCCGGGTCTGGGCGGAGTCGGAGCTGCCGCCGCCGCAAGCCGCGCCCGGCAGCGCGACCGCGACCGCCGCCACGACGACCCCTGCCCAACGCATCACGTCTTAAGCAGGACCCTTCTCAGCTCGTCCTCCTTGCCGGGCTGGAGGATGGCCAGGACCTGGTCGCCGGGCTGCAGCTCCGTCGAGCCGACGGCGATCTCGGAGTGCCCGTTCCGCGTCACCGAGATCAGGCGTGAGCCCTCGGGCAGCTCGAGCCGCTCGACCGTCGCGCCGGCCGCCGGTGCGCCCTGGTCGATCACCACCTCCACGATCTCCAGGTTCTCCTTCCGCAGCTCGAGCAGGTGCACCAGGTCGTGCTCGGGCACCTCGTGCTCGATCAGCGCCATCAGCCCGCGCGTGGCCGAAACCGTCGGCGAGATCCCGAGCAGGTCGAAGTGGGCCTGGTTGCGCGGGTCGTTCACGCGGGCGATGACCTTCGAGACGCCGTACTTCTCCTTCGCCAACTGGGTGATGATCAGGTTGTCCTCGTCGTCTCCGGTCAGGGCCGCCACCACGTCCGGGGGCCTGGCGATCCCCGCGCGCTCCAGAACGAAGATCTCGGTCGCGTCGCCGAGCAGCACCTGGTGCTCGAACTCGGGCTCGAGCCGATCGAAACGGTCGCGGCGCTGTTCGATCAGCGTCACCTCGTGCTTGCCGTCCTTCAGGAGCACGCGCGCGAGGTTGGCGCCGACCTTGCCGCCTCCTGCGATCAGGAGGTACATCAGGCCGGGGTCTCGGCGGGCCGGATCTCGCAGGCGCGCACGGAGTCGAGCAGGACGTCGATCGCGACCGATGTCGGGCAGATGGTGCGCAGCCCGCGCCGGCGGTAGAACTCGGCGCGCGCCGGGTCGAGCACGCGCACGACCACGCACTGGTTGTCGAAGCGCTGCTGCGCGACCTGGCCGATCACGATGTTGGTGTTGTCGCCGTCGGTCGACACCACGACGGCGTCGGCGTCCTCGATTCCGGCCTCGCGCAGCACCTCGATGTCCATCCCGTGGCCGAGCACGAACCCGCCGCTCCAGTGGTCTCCGAGCCGGCCGAGAGCCTCTTCCTTCTCGTCCACGGCAGTCACCTCCCACCCTTCGCGCTCGAGTTGGAGGGCGATGCTGGAACCGACGCGGCCACAGCCGACGACCAGGGCTTTCATGGGCTCAGCCTAGCTCACGTTTCAGGTCAGGAGCCCCCGCCGTCCTCCTCCATCACGCCTTCCGGAAACGCGACGACGAGCACCTCGGAGGGCGCCTTCCTCAGCACGTACTCGACCGTCGGCGAGAAGAAACGGGACTGCCGCCGCCAGCGGGGCGCGGAGCCGAGGACGATCAGGTCCGCGCCGCTCCGCTCGGCCTCGCGCACGATCGCGTCGCCGATCGAGCGGGCCCGCACCGTCTCGGTGTGGACGGCGACGCCGTGATCGGCGCCCAGCAGCTGGGCCTCCGCCAGCGAAGCGGCAGCCCGCTCGTCCTCGTCTCCGACAGGCTCCTCGAGCGGCCGGTCGAGCGGAACCCGGATCACGTGCAGCGCCTCGACCTCGGCCCCCCGCTCCTGGGCGAGCTTGACGGCGGTCGCGACCATCTCCTCGCCGATCAGCCCGAGCTTCATCGGCACGAGGATCCTCGAGAACTCGGTCTCCGGCAGCTGCTCCGGCGGCGCCTCGATCCGCTCCAGCAGGCCCTCTCCCCGGGCGCGGCGGACGAATCCGTAGACGATCAGCCCCGCGACCAGCCAGACCGGCCCGCCGTAGCGCGCGCCCGCGTGGGTCGCGAGCGCGATCGCGAACACGGCAAACGTCGCGACGGTCCCGACGAGGGCCGGCAGCGGCACCTCGACGCCTCGCAGCTTGATCCCGCCGGGGACCCGGTACGGGCGCTTGAGCTCGGGCTCCGTGAAGCGCAGCCTGATCACGGCCAGCTGGGCCGCAGTGAAGGCGGCGAGCACGCCGAAGCTGAAGAGGCTCGCGAGGAACGCGATCTCGTCGGTCAGCAGCGACGTCCCGAGCAGGAGCGCGATCGAAATCAGCGCAGCCGCCACGATCGCCTCCGGCGAGACGAGCGTCCTGCGGTTCAGGCGACCGAAGGCGCGCGGCAGCTGCCCGTGCTCGCCGAGTGAGTGCGCGAGCCGCGTGAAGCCCGAGATCGAGGTCGTGATCGCGACGAGCAGGATCACCGCGCCGGTCAGGCCGACGTAGATCCGCAACGCGTCGACGAGCTCGCTCGAGACGTGGCCGTGCAGGGCGGCGACGATGCCCATCAGCGGCGAGCGCAGCCACTGGGTGCCGAGCGCGGTCGTGCCGTTCGCCGCCGGATAGGCGGAGAGGGCGACCAGCGCGATGGCGACGTAGATGACGACCACGAGCCCGATTCCGGAGAAGAGGCTGCGCGGCAGATCGCGACCCGGCTCGCGCGTCTCCTCCGCCAGGTTGGCGACGGTCTCCAGACCGGTGTAGGCGAGCATCGCCAGCGGCAGCGCGAAGGCGATCTGGTGCCACGACGGATGGCTCCCGAGCGAGACACCGCGGGTCAGGGCGTCCCCCGAGAAGAGGAACGCGAACCCGAGCGCGACCAGTCCCACCTGCGTGATCAGGTCGAGCACCGCGACCACGATCCCGTAGCGGTAGAACGCCGAGCGGCGGACGAGCCGGGAAGCGGCCACGACGACGATCACCCCGACGGCGATGACCAGGTCCAACGGCCCGCGCGCGAGCGCCTCGATGCTCAGCGCCCGCGACAGGTAGTGGGGCATGAAGAGCGCCGAGAGGACGATCACGATCAGGTAGTCGAGGAAGAGGGCCCAGCCGGTCAGGAAGCCGGTCAGGTCGTTGAAGGCGCGTCGAACGAAGGTTGCGGCGCCGCCGGTCTCCGGAATCGCGGCAGTGCCCTCTGCGTAGGAGAGCGAGACGATCACGAACAGGGCGCCGACCAGCGCGAGCACCTCCGGCGTCAGCCCCAGCGCGTGCAGCGCGATGATGCCGAGCGCGACGTAGATCGAGGAGGCGATCTCGCCGTACGCGACCGAGAAGAGCGCGGGCGCGTCGAGCACCCGCTGGAGCCCCGCGATCTTGCGCGCCACGTAGAGAGATTACTTCCGGAGGAGGAGGTAGAGGCGCCCGGCGCCGAGCACGATGAAGAGGGCGCCGAGGAGGTAACCGACGCCGCCACCTTGGACCGCGGTCTCGACAATGAGCGCTACGCCAAGGCCGAGCGCGACGACCCCGAAGAGCGCAACGGCTGCCCGGTAGGAGCGACTCACGCGGCGCGGCGCGCCGCCGCGACCATCACCCGGCACGGCGCGTTCTTGAGCACGAAGTCGACCGTCCCGCCGAAGATCGGCCCGCGGCGCCGAGCGTCGCGCCGCGGGGAGCCCATCACGATGATCTCGCTGTTCCGGCGCTCCGCCTCGTCCACGATCGCCCGGCCCGCATGCCTCGCCCGAACGAGCCGGCCGATCACGTTCACGCCGTAGGAGTCGCCGATCGCCCGCGCCTCGTCGAGCAGGTCGTGCGCTCGCTCCTCCTCACGCGGCATCTCCGCGTCGAGTGGCAGCTGGAGCGGAACCTCGATCACGGTCAGCGCGACGATCGCGGCGCCGCGCTCGGTCGCGAGGCGGCACGCGAGGTCGACCGCCTCCTCTGACTCGTGGCGGTCGATCAGTGGCACGAGCACGTTCCGGTACTCGAGCGCCAGCGCCTGGCCCATCGCGACCGGCGCGCGGATCGTCTCAGTCAGCGGCTGGTGCAGCACCCACTTGCGGTAGGCCCAGTAGGTGAGAAAGCCGATCGCGAGCCAGCCGAGGCCTGCGTAGCGCGTGCCCGGGCTCTGGACGACGACGACCAGCCAGGCGAGCCCTGTCCCCGCTCCGCCGAATAGCGCGAACAGGGGCCAGTCGACGCCGCGGACGCGGAGGTTCGGCCGGGCACGGAAGGCGAGCTCCTCGTCGCGGTAGCGCCGCCGGAGCTGGACGACCGCGGCGTGGGCGACGGTGAACGAGAGCATCGCCCCGAACGAGTACATCGTCCCGAGGAACTTCGTCTGGCCGGGCAGGAGCACGAGGATCGACGCGAAGCCGGCGAAGACGAGGATCGCGAGCCAGGGCGTCTTGAAGCGTGGGTGCAGCCGCCGGAACATCTCCGGGAGCTGCCGGTACGTCGCCATCGAGTAGGTGATCCGCGAGGCGCCGATGATCCCGGCGTTCGTGGCGATGAAGAGGATCGTGGCCGCAAGGATCCCGACGTAGACCTTGAGCACGCTCAGCAGGCCGCCGGAGATCCCGAGGTGCTCGACGACCCCAAGCACGGGATCGTTTTGGAAGCCGCCCTTGTCCGGCGTGAGCGCCAGCAGCGTCGTCTCCTTGCCGTCGATCACGTGAACCGGGAGCGCCGAGAGCGCAATCAACGGCAGCGTGAAGTAGATCGCGTACACGGCAACGGCCACGGCTCCGATCGAGCGCGGGATGCTCTTGACCGGGTCGCGCGCCTCCTC
>WNGF01000755.1_pt1 | contig 47775 bp, 42 predicted proteins | sample 5400641 | NCBI WGS metagenome assembly WNGF01 (sample SAMN13153371, study PRJNA577476) | soil metagenome | isolation source: 80 cm soil or saprolite under grassland replicate 2 | place: USA:California | collected 2016-06-15 | reverse complement strand
GGTCGGGACAGTGATCGGCATCCACGTCATCGTGAATGCGTTTCTCTTTACCGCGCTGGCCGGGGGAGTCCTGGCGATCGCGGTCGCACTCCGCAGGCGCCGCCTGGGAACGACGCTGTCGGGAACGAGCCGGTTGATCGCGTCGCCGGCTGGCGCCCGGCAGGAGATTCAGGGAGCCGCGAAGGCGAGCCGGTTCGCATACGGGCCCGCGATCGCGCTCGGCAGCGTCATCGCGGCATTGATGGGATGAAACGGGAGGTCTGGATCATGCGCACACGACTTCGGAACGAACGCGGGGCGGCGCTCCTCGAGGCGGCGATCACGGTCCCGATCATCCTGTTGATATGTGTGGGCATCTTCGAGTTCGGGCGCGCGTACCAGGTGCAGCAGATCCTCACAAACGCGGTCCGTGAGGGCGCGCGCGCGGCCGTAATCGAAGGCACGTCGGACGAGCAGGTCTCCAAGATCGTCACCGAGTACATGAAGAGCGGCAATCTGCCGGTCCCCGCGGCCCCCGCGACGATCGACATCAAGCGCACCGAGCCGTTCGGCGGCACCACCGCCTCCAAAGTCACCGTGACGTTCCCGTACAAGTTCATGGTGATCGGCGGTGTCGTGAAGCTGGTTGCCCCGAAGTCCACGCTGGGTAGCACGAACCTCAACATGCAGGCCACCGCGCTGATGCGGAACGAATAACCCGAGGAACTGTCATGCGAAACCGAATCTTTGCCGTTCTCGCCCTCGCCATCCTCGCCGGCGGCGGGCTGGCGTACGGCACCTACAACTTCATGCAGAATCAGCCGGTGAAGTCGGTCTCCACGCCGACGCAGCCGGTGGTCGTCGCGGCGGCCGACCTGCAGCTCGGCGCCGAGCTCAAGAAGGAAGACCTCCAGGTTGTGCAGTTCCCCATCGGCAAGGCCCCGGATGGCACGTTTGCAAAGCCCGAAGAGGTGGTTGGCCGCGGCATCATCGTGCCGATTGTGAAGAACGAGCCGGTGCTCCGCGCCAAGCTGGCATCGAAGGAAGCCGGCTCCGGGCTGCCTCCGGTCATTCCCGAAGGCATGCGCGCCGTGTCTGTGCGCGTGAACGAAGTGGTCGGCGTCGCCGGCTACGTGCTGCCGGGCAACCGCGTCGACGTCCTCGCGACCGCGAGCCCGACCGAGGCGCACACGGATGTCACGACGAAAGTGATCCTCTCCAACGTGCAGGTCGTCACCGCCGGCACGCGCATGGAACAGGACCAGGAGAAGGACAAGCCGGTGCAGGTGACGGTCGTCACGCTGCTCGTGAACCCCGAACAGTCCGAACGCCTCGCGCTGGCGAGCACCGAGGGAAAGATTCAGCTCGCGCTGCGCAACCCGCTCGACCTCGGCGCCCCCGAGACCCCCGGCATCAAGACCGCGGGCCTCATGGGTACCGTGAAGACCCCGGCCTCCGCCCGACAGATAGCTTCGTCGGCGCGCCCCCGCGCGTCGGCGCAGCCGGTGACACAACTGGCGCCGCCTCCCCCGCCGCCGATGCCCACGGTCGAAATCATTCGCGGCGACAAGCGCGCGACGGAAGTGATCAAGTAGCTGTCACGCGACAGCTCAATATCTGACGGCTTTGGAGGACCTCATGAATCCGGCTTACACGACAGAGTTTCGCGGCAGGCACCGCTCGTTCGTCGCGGCGCTCGTCGTGTTCATCATCGTCATCCTCGTGGCGGCGCCGCAGGCGCAGCAGCCCCCCGCGTCGTTCGCGACCAACGGCGGGCTGACGGCGACCGCGCCTCCCGCGGCCGAGATCAACGCGACGAACATCGACCTGCTCGTCGGCCGCTCGACGATCCTGAACGTCGGCGCGACGATCACGCGCGTGTCGCTGACCGTGCCCGACATCGCCGATGCGCTGGTGACGACGCCGACGCAGCTGCTGATTCACGGCAAGCAGCCAGGCACCATCTCCATGTTCGTGTGGGACCGCGGCGGCGCGATCCGCACCTACGAGGTGAACGTCAGGCGTGATCTGAAAGCCCTCAAAGAGCAGGTCGAGCAGCTCTTCCCCGGCGAGTCGATCAGCATCGTCGGCAGCGGAAAGGACGTCGTGCTCTCCGGCACCGTCGCGAGCAAGTACGTTGTCGAGAAGGCGGCGGACGTCGCGTCCGGATACGTCGAGAAGAAAGAGAACGTCGTCAACCTGCTCCAGCAGCAGGAAGGTGTCGCGTCCAACCAGGTCATGCTGCGGGTGCGGTTCGCGGAAGTGAGCCGCAGCGCGCTGACCGAGCTCGGCGCCTCCTGGTTCACGGGCGCCGGAGGCTTCCACGACTACGTCGCTCGCCTGACGACCGAACAGTTTGCCGCGCCGAACATCGACGAGCGCACGCGCGAGTCACTGGCCGGCCCGGATCACTGGGGCGGTGGCCGCGACACGGTGACGGCGACCGGCGGCAAGACCACGTTCAGCGATTTCCTGAACCTGTTCCTGTTCAACAACAAGTACAACGTCGGCACGCTCGTGCGCGCGATGCAGGAAAAGGGACTCTTTCAGAGCCTTGCGGAACCGAACCTGATTGCGACCAACGGCAAGGAAGCCAGCTTCCTCGCGGGCGGCGAGTATCCCTACCCCGTCGTGCAGCCCGGCGCGTCCGGCACGTCGGTCACGATCATGTTCAAGGAATTCGGTATCCGCCTGAGCTTCACGCCGACGGTGCTGGGCGGCGACCTGATCAATCTCAAGGTCAAGCCCGAGGTCAGCGCGCTCGACTTCTCGAACGCGATCACGCTCCAGGGCTTCCGCATCCCCGCGCTCTCGACGCGGCGCACGGAGACCGAAGTCGAGTTGCGCGATGGTCAGACGTTCGCGATCGCGGGCCTGCTGAACAACACCGTCAACGATACGATGCGCAAGATCCCGGGCATTGGTGACGTGCCGGTCCTCGGCTGGCTGTTCAAGAGCAAGGCGATGCAGAAGCAGCAAACAGAGCTCGTCGTCATGATCACGCCGACGATCATCCGCCGCGGCCAGATGGGCGTGTCGGAGGCCCTGCCGTCGATGGTCGAGCCGTTCCTCGGCGCGCCGTCCAAAACGATGCCGCCGCCCGCGCCGTACGTTGGCTCACCGCGCTACCCGGCCCCAGGCCAGCCGGCGCCGCGCGGAGGAGCCTCGGCCCCCGCGCCCCGGCCGCAGCCGATCGCGCGCCCAATCCAGGGTTCGGCCACGTTGCCGCAGCCGTCGGCGACGACCGCGAGCGACGCGTCACCCGCCGCGAACACCGATGCGGCGCCGGCGCCTGCCGCGCCGGTCGTGACCGAACCGATGATGATGAATCCGGCCCCTCCGACGAAGGAGGAGCTCAAGGCCGCCGAGCGCGCGCGCATCGAAGACGCGAAGCGCTATGCCGCCGAGCAGAAGGCTGCGAAGTCGGCGAACGCCACAGAAGACAAGCAGAAGGCGGAGCAGGCGAAGAAGGACGCCGAGGCCAGGCGCCAGGCGGACAAGCTTGCGAAGGAACGCGCCGTGCGTGACGCCGAGATCGCCAAGAAGAAGGCGGAGCAGGACCAGAAGCGCGAGAAGGCGCTCGCCGAAGCGGCCGCGCGCCTCAAGGCCGCACAGTCTGAATACCAGCAGGAGATCGAGAAAGCGAAAGGCGGAGCCAATGACAAAACCAAGACGTCCGGCAAAGTCTCTCCACCCTCGACGCCCAAGTCCTAAGGCGCCGAAGGTGACCTGGGGCGGGTAACGCAACGGAAGGGGTTCGTCATGAAGCGACTGCAGCGGCTCAAGAAAGACGAAGCGGGAATGAGCTACGTGTTTGTCGGCCTCGGGCTGATGGCGCTGATGAGCGCGACCGTGCTGGCGATCGACGTCGGCATGCTGATGGCGGCGCGCAGCCAGGCGCAGAATTCAGCCGACGCCGCCGCTCTGGCGGGCGCGGTCTCGCTCGCGTTCGACAGCTGGGACGATCGGACGCCGACGGGTCCCGCCGTGACGAACGCGATCACTTATGGCCAACAGAACCTGGTCCAGCCGAACCCTCCGAAGGAGAGCGGCGTGGTGTCGATCACACCTGCCGACATCGCGTTCCCGATCGATCCGGTCACGGGCGAAGCGAACCGCGTGCAGGCCACAGTGTGGCGCAGCAGCGGGCACCCCGGAACCAAACCTGTGCATACGTTGATCGCGGGAATATTGGGTATTGACACGGTGAACATCGCCGCCACCGCCACCGCGGAAGCGTCGCCGGCCAACGCGATGACCTGCGTCAAGCCGTTCACGATTCCCGACAAGTGGCGCGAGGTGCAGTACCCCGAGTGGGATACGAACGATACGTTTGTCCGGTACTACGAGACCGGGCCCAAGAAGGGCCAGGTGATCCCCAAACCCGACGTGTACGTGCCCGCGTATGACGCGAACGGCAAACCCAACGCGGACTATACGGGCTACAACAACGAAGCGAACCGGGGCGTCCGCATGACCCTGCACGCCCAAAACGGCAACAATATCGCGCCCAGTCTGTATTTCTCGCTCGCGATGACCGACGACACGGGCGGCGCCGACTACGACTGGAACATCGCGAACTGCAACCACGCGATTTATCACTGGGGCGACCCGCTCGTGCAGGAACCAGGCGCGAAGGAAGGCCCTACGATTGACGGTATCGAGCAGCTGATTGCCAAGGACCCCGGCGCGTACTGGGACGACGCCACGAAAACCGTCAAGGGCAGCACGTACGGCACCCGGCAGTCCCCGCGCATATTCCCGATCCCGCTGTTCGATCCCGATTATTACCAGGGCGGCCAGACGAACGGCCGCGTCGCGACCTTGAAGGTGGCCAACTGGATCGGGTACTTCGTGGAATACATCGGCGGCACGACGATCTACGGCCGCATCATCCCGATCGCAGGCATCAAGGACAAGTACGGTGTGTCGGGCAATTCGGCATTCCCACGGGCGATTCGGCTGGTGAAATAACATGGCGCAACTCGCGGTTTCCATCGTCAGCTATGACGAAGACTTCAAACGGCAGGTCGCCCTCCTCCTGAGGGCGGGAGGCGTGCCGGTCGGTATCGTGGAGGGGCGCGCCGAAGGGGCGAGCCCCGACGCGTTTGTCGTAGATATTCGTGCGGACGCGTCGTCCGGCATGGCGGCGATCGAGCGCATTCGCGCGTCGAGTCCCGCCGTCGCGATCTTCGCCATCGCCGCCACCGCCGAGCCCGACCTGATTCTGCAGTCCATGCGCGCAGGGGCGAACGAGTTCTTCCCGTGGTCGCCGGGCGGCCAGAGCCAGGCCTCGCGCCAGATGGAGGAATCGTTCCAGGGTGCAGTGCGCCGCACCGCCGCCCGCCGCGAAGCGGCGAACGCCGGCGCGCGTCAGCCCTGCGTCAATCACGTGTTCCTCGGCGCGAAGGGCGGCGCGGGGACGACGACCATCGCGGTGAACTGCGGCGTGGAGCTCGCCACGCTGACCAAGCGGCCGACGCTCGTCCTCGACTTGAAGCCGTGCCTCGGCGAGGTCGCGCTGTTTCTCGGCGTGCGCCCGCGATTCACGCTGCTCGACGCCATCGAGAACCTGCACCGGCTCGACAAAGACTTCCTGCGCGAGCTGGTGGCCAAGCACAAGTCCGGCGTCGACATCATGGCGGGCTCCGAGCAGTTCGATCGCCCCGGGCCGCAGGACGCGGGCGCGATCGAAGAGCTCCTCCGCGTGCTCGCCCGCACGTACGAATACATCGTCATCGACGTCGGCAACTCAATCAACGCCTGCGCCGTGGCGGCGCTGTATGCGGCCGACACCGTGTTTCTCGTCGCCAACCCGGACGTGCCCTCGATCCGCAACGCGCAGCGGCTCGTCGATCGCGTGCGGCAGCTCGGCGCGGGCAGCGAGCGCGTGAAGATCCTGCTCAACCGCGTGGGCGATCAGCACCTGATCGCGCCCAAGCAGATCGAGACCGCGCTTGGCTACGGGATCCATCACACGTTCACGAGCGACTACCGCACCGTTTCGACGGCGCTCAACTCGGGCGTCCCCATCACGATGGCCAACAACTCGGAACTCGCGGCGCAATTCGGCTCCTTCACGCGGCAGATGCTCGGAATGAGCGACGACACGAAGGCCGAACCCGAAAAGCGCCGTGCGTTCCTGGGCATCCTCTAATACGGACCTACGCACATGCAGAGCCTTTCGCTCAATACGCCGCAGCCGCCCAAAGACACCGCCGCCACTCCGGGCCGCCCGCGCGTCGACGCGCCGCGGCCGCAGTACATGGAGCTGAAGGCGAATGTCCACCGGAAGCTGCTGAACCGCCTCAACCTGGAAACCCTCGCCTCCGCGGAGCGCTCTCGCGCCGAGGCGGAGATCCGGACGCTGCTGTTCGAGCTGATCGCCGAAGAGGGCACGCCGCTCAGCATGGCGGAGCGCGAAGTGATCCTCGGAGATGTCATCGACGAAGTGTTCGGCCTCGGTCCGCTCGAGCCGCTGCTCCGCGACCCGACCGTCAGCGACATCCTGGTCAATACCTACAAGAGCGTGTACGTCGAACGTGCGGGAAAGCTGGAGCGGCTGCCGACGACGTTCCAGGACGACAAGCACCTGCTGCGCGTGATCGACCGCATCGTCAGCGGCGTCGGCCGGCGCGTGGACGACAGCTCGCCGATGGTGGACGCGCGCCTCTCGGATGGCTCGCGCGTCAACGCCATCATTCCGCCGCTCGCGGTGGACGGCCCGCTGCTCTCGATCCGGCGTTTCCCAGCCGAGCGGCTGAAGGCGGAAGACCTCGTCATGGTTCGCTCGATGACGCGGCCGATGCTCGAGTTCCTGGAGCACTGCGTGCGCGCGAAGCTGAACATGCTGATCAGCGGCGGCACCGGCGCGGGCAAGACGACGCTGCTCAACGTGCTCTCGAGCTTCATCTCCGAACGCGACCGCATCGTCACCATCGAAGACGCCGCCGAGCTCCAGCTGCACCAGGAGCACGTGGCGCGCCTGGAGACGCGCCCGCCGAATGTCGAAGGCAAGGGGGCGATCAAGCAGCGTCAGCTGCTGATCAACGCCCTGCGTATGCGTCCGGACCGCATCGTCGTCGGCGAAACGCGCGGTGAAGAAGCGCTGGACATGCTGCAGGCGATGAACACCGGCCACGACGGGTCGCTCACCACGATTCACGCGAACACGCCGCGCGACGCGCTGACCCGTATCGAAACGATGATCGCGATGGGCGCGACGAACCTGCCGGAGCGCGCGATGCGCCAGCAGATCGCCGCCGCGATCCAGATTGTCATCCAGCAGTCGCGCATGAGCGACGGCACCCGCAAGGTGACGAGCATCTCGGAGATCACCGGCATGGAAGGGGACGTCATCACCATGCAGGAGATCTTCCTCTTCGAGAAGCTCGGGGTGACGACGGACGGCAAGGTCATCGGCCGTTTCCGCGCGACGGGTGTGCGCCCGAAGGTCTGTGAGCGGCTGAAGGCGTCGGGAATCCATCTGCCTCCGGACATGTTCGAAGGCGTCACGGAGGTACGGTGATGTTCGTCCTCCTCTTTCTCGTGTTCTGCTTCGGCGCCGCGGGGGTAATGGGCCTCTACTTCGCGACCACGAAGCTGCCGGGCTTGCTGGCGCAGCGCAAGCTCGACGCGCGCCTGCAGGAGCTGTCGGCGCCGGCCGACGAACCGAAGGACGCGGAGAACCTTCTCGTCAAGGCGCAGCACGAGGGGCCGGTTCCGGCGCTCGATCGCTTCTTTGCCGGCACGACGCGGGGCTCCGCGCTCGGCCGCTGGATCGACCAGTCGGGCATGAAGGCCAGCGTCAGTGGCATCCTGATGATTGGCGTCATCTGCGCCGCGGTCATGGCGCTCGTGGCGGCGATCGTCACGCGCGCGCCGTGGGGGCTCCCGGTCGGCACCGCGCTCGGGTTCGGCATGCCGTTCCTGTTCCTCAAGGTCAAACGGACGAAGCGCCTGCGCCTGTTCGAAGAGCAGTTCCCGGAAGCGCTCGATCTGATCGCTCGCGCGCTCAAAGCGGGCCACGCGTTTGCGACCGGCCTGAAGATGGCGGCCGACGAGCTGCCGGAGCCGGTCGGCCCGGAGTTCCGGAAGACGTTCGACGAGCAGAACTTCGGACTGCCCATGAAGGACGCGCTCGACAACCTCGCGCACCGCATTCCGATTCTCGACGTGCGGTTCTTCGTCACCGCGGTGTTGATCCAGCGCGAGACCGGCGGCAACCTCGCCGAAATCCTGGAGAACCTCGGGTTCGTCGTGCGCGAGCGGTTCAAGATCCTGCGCCAGGTCCGCGTCTACACGGCGCACGGGCGCTTCACGGGCTACGTGCTGCTCGCGCTGCCCGCAGTCCTCGGGATCGCCCTGTCCTTTATCAATCCCGAGCACATGAACCTGCTCTTCCGCGAGCACATGGGGCAGATGATGCTGCTCGGCGCGCTCGTGATGCAGACGATCGGGTTCCTCTGGATCAAACAGGTCATCAAGATCGAGGTGTAGCGTGTCGTTGATGCTGCCACTGCTCGCGTTCGTCTTCGGATCCCTCGTGATCGCCGCCGGCGCGCTCACGTTGCTGCCGAAGCCTGCGGCGGATATCGACCGCCGCCTCGAGGAGCTCACCGCGCGCGCCGACGAAGAGACCGAACGGAAGCCGCGGCTCCAGTCGCTGGTCGCATTCTTCAAGCGCATCGGCGAGAAGGCGCCGCACTCGGCGAAGGAGATGGGCTCGCTGAAGCTGCGGCTCGTGCAGGCGGGCTACCGTCGTCCCGAGGCGCTGACGATCTTCTTCGGGATCCGCGTCGTGGTCGCGCTCGCGCTGTTCTCGCTGTTCGCGAGCTCCGCGGTCGCGCGGCCCAACATGTCGCTCGCCCTTGGCGGTCTCGGCTTCGGCTACGTCGCCCCGGGCATGGTCCTTGCCCGCCTGGCGAAGCGCCGGGCGCATCGCATCCGCCTGTCGCTCGCGGACGCGCTCGACCTCCTCGTCGTCAGCGTCGAGGCCGGCCTCGGCCTCGACCAGGCGCTGTCGCGCGTCGGCGCCGAGCTCGAGTTTGCGTATCCCGATCTGTCCGACGAACTGCGCCTGATCAATCTCGAGCTGCGCGCCGGCAAGCCGCGCGCGGAGGCGCTGCGGAACCTCGCGGATCGCACCGGCGTCGACGACCTCAGCTCGCTCGTCACGATGCTGATCCAGACCGACAAGTTCGGCACGAGCGTCGCGCAGTCCCTGCGCGTGTATTCCGAGACGCTGCGCACGAAACGCCGTCAGCGCGCCGAGGAAGCGGCCGCGAAAACGGGCGTGAAGATGGTGTTCCCGCTCGTGTTCTGCATCTTTCCCGCGATCTGGATCGTGACGATTGGGCCGGCCGCGATTCGCTTCGTCACGGTGCTCTTCCCGCTGATCGAAAGCACGAAGAAGTAGCCCAGCGCCATGCCGCTCATCGCGACAGACGTGGACACCGGTGCCGTGCTGGCCAGTAACGTGGTGGTGGCTGCGACGCGCGCGACGCGCGCCGTCGGCCTGATGGCGAGGGAGAACCTTGACCCGGGCGAAGCGCTGTGGATCGTGCCGAGCCGGGGCGTGCACACGTGCTGGATGCGCTTTCCGATCGACCTGATCGCGCTCGACGATCGCGGCGTGATCATCGATCGCGTCGTCAACCTGAAGCCGTGGCGCGTCCGCCTGCCGCGCAGGGGGACCACGGGCGTGCTCGAGCTGACGGCGGGAACGCTCGACGCGGCGGGCGCCTGCATCGGACATCGCGTCGAATTCGCCCAGGGGAGTAGTCGATGACACCATTTGCCGCAGCCGCCGAACGGGTCGCGAAGCCGCCGGCGCCGCCGGTGCCGCCCAACACGATCGAGGAGACAGGGCTCCAGCTGGACACGCTCAACCAGCTCCTGCTGAAAACGCTCGTCGCGGGAGAGGCGAGCGGGACGGGACTGGCCGACAAGCTGCGCGTCCCCTACGCGGTTCTCGATTCGCTGATTCAGCACGCCCGCGTCGAGAAGCTCGTCGAGGTGCGAGGCACCGCGGGCACAGGCAGCGCGGCATACCGTTACGCGCTGACCGACCTTGGCCGCGACCGCGCCGGGCAGTTCCTGGACCTCTGCCGCTACATCGGTCCCGCGCCGGTGCCGCTCGCGCAGTACAACGCGTACGTCCGCACCGCGATGGACGCGCGTCCGTATCTCGATCGGACGACGCTGTCGAGCGGCTTCTCGGATCTCGTCGTGAACACCCCGATGCTCGATCAGCTCGGGCCGGCGGTGAACTCCGGCAAGGCGCTGTTCCTGTACGGCGCGCCCGGGAACGGCAAGACGGTCGTGGCGGAAGGCATCGGGCGCTCGCTCGGGGGCGAGATGCACATGCCGTTCGCGGTCGACGTCGACGGGCAGATCATCACGATGTACGACCCGGTCAGTCACGAGAAGACAGGCGACAGCGCAATTACGCAGAGCGTGGTTGCGGTTGCGGGGCACGACCGCCGATGGGAATCGATCCGGCGGCCCGTGGTCGTGGTCGGCGGCGAGCTGACGCTGGAGATGCTCGACCTGACGTTCAATCCGATTTCGAAGTTCTACGAAGCGCCAATTCAGCTGAAGGCAAACGGCGGGGTGTTCGTTGTCGACGACTTCGGCCGGCAACGCATCCCGCCGCGCGATCTGCTGAACCGCTGGATCGTGCCGCTCGAGAGCCGCGTCGATTACCTGACGCTGCACACCGGACGCAAGTTCGAGGTGCCGTTCAACGTGTTCATCGTCTTTGCGACGAACCTCAAGCCCGAGTCGCTCGCCGACGAAGCCTTCCTGCGCCGCATTCCGTACAAGATTCTCGCGAAGAACCCGACCATCGAGGAATACTGCCGGATCTTCGAGCTGAATTGCCGGAAGCGCGGGCTGACGTTCGATCCGGTGATGGTCGAGTACCTGGAGCGGAAGTACTACGGGCCGCGCGGGCTGCAGATGCGCGCGTGCCACCCGCGCGATCTGATCAGCCACGTGATCGACATCTGCCGGTATACGGGGCGGGAGCCGCTGATCTCGCGCGAGCTGCTCGACGCGGCGTGCGGGAGCTACTTCATCGAGGAAGCGGAATCGCAGGGGCACGACGAGTGATGAAGCGGCTCGCCCTCACGTTTCCGATACCGTTCGCGCTGTTGCCGTCGCGCCAGCGGCGTTTCGCGCGCGCCGACGTGGAACGGCTCACGGACGTCATGTCCCGGGTCGTGGTCGTCTGCCTGTTCTCGATGATGGCGGTCCGGTTCGGCGCGGACTTCCTGAAGACCGGCCGCGTCACGGGCCTGCTGCTGCTCGTCAGCGAGCTGCTCGTTGTCGTGCTCACCGTCATGCGCCGTTCGGCCGCGACGATCGATCGGAGCATGCGCGCGCGGACCCTCACGGTTGTCTCGATGCTGGCTCCGTTGTTCCTGAAACCCGCGAGCGTCGTGGCGCTGGTGCCGCAGTTCGCCACGGTCGCCATGTCGGTCGCCGGGCTCGGGATCATGATCGCCGGCAAGATGACCCTCGGCCGCAGCTTCGGCCTGATGCCCGCTAACCGGGGCATCGTGTCGTCAGGCGTGTACCGCGTCGTCCGCCATCCGATTTACCTGGGCTATCTGGTGACGCACGCCGCTTACCTCGCGGGGATGCCGTCCGTGTGGAACGTGGTGACGCTCGTCTGCGGCGACGTCGCGCTGCTCGCCCGCGCGGTCTGCGAGGAGCGGACGCTCGCGCGCGACGCGCGGTACCGCGATTACCAGCAGGTGGTCCGCTGGCGCGTCTGCCCAGGCGTATTCTGACGCTGTCGCCTGGTGAAAAGGAAAAAGGAAAAAGGAAAAAGGAAAAGCGCGCTAGTCGACGAGGATGGCCACGGTGGCGCCCAGATGGCTCTCTGGGGCGTCGTGAAAACTCCGCACGAGCGGGTGCTTGTCGAGCGTGCTCTGGACAATTCCGCGCTGTACCCCCGTTCCTCTTCCGTGAATCACACGGACTTCTCTGAAACCAGCCGCGTGCGCCGCTTCCACGTACTCCTGAACGACTGACCTGATATCTGACGGCCGGAAGGTATGAAGGTCGATCGAATCCTCGATCGGGACTTCGTGCACTTTTCCCTTTACCTTTTACCTTGACGGTTTCTCGTAAGAAGCAGTGACGGTCGTACCGATCCCTCCGCGCACCGAAAAATCTCCGGTGACCGTCATCCGTCGCGGAGCGCAGGCGGCGACGAGGTCGTCGAGGATCTGGTTCGTCACCGCTTCGTAGAAGATGCCCTTGTTGCGGAACTCGATCATGTAGTACTTCAGCGCCTTGAGCTCCAGGCACGTCTGATCAGGTACGTACGTAATGATGATTTCGCCGAAGTCGGGGAGTCCGGTTTTCGGGCAGACCGAGGTGAACTCGGCACACCGGATTTCGATCTCGTAATCGCGCTTAGGGCTGGGGTTGGGAAAGGTTTCGATCACCGCAAAATTGTAGCATTTCGCCTTATTTTCCGGCCGAAACCGCGCGACTGTGATTGACACCGCAAAACATCGCGCGCTAGGATGTGACGTTTTCACGGCATTCGTATTCCGCTGCCGCCGCCCGCGCGCGCGGCCGTGAAGCGGTCCAACAAGACGCGCGCACCAAGCAAGGGGTATAGCCGATGGCAGAGGCCCGCAGGATGGGCAAATCCGAACTCTTCTCGCATTTCGCGGATCGCTTCGAAGTGAAGCGGACGCAGGCGCGGGAGTTCTTCGACGAGCTGAACACGCTGGCTGAGAAGGAACTGAAGCGCTCCGGCGAGTTCGTCCTTCCGGGGATGGTGAAGCTCGTGGTTCAGAAGCGGAAAGCGCGGATGGGACGCAACCCGGCGACGGGCGAAGCGATCAAGATTCCGGCCAAGACGGTGGTGAAGGCCCGCATCGCCAAGCAGCTCAAGGATGCGGTTCTGCCCAGGAAGTAACCCGCGAGGTTCTTCGGCCCCTGGCGCCGCCGCTCGGGCGGGCTGCCAGCGGGCCGACTGTTTGTCCACGGCGCGCGCGGGGCGCGCCACCCGCCCCTACGCCGCGACGGACGGACGCGCGGCCAGCAACCGGCTATACACGGTGGCCGGCGCCAGGCGGACGACTTTCGATTCGAGGCTCGACATCGAGTCGTCGTCGAGAATGATGTGGTCGGCCGCGCCGAGCAGCACCTCGCAGCTGAAGCGGCGGGCGCCCCTCAGCGTCTTCAGCTCGTAGAACCGCAGGGTGTAGACGATCCCGTCGACTTCGATTTCGCCGGCCTTCACAAGCTTGCGGAACATGGCTCCCTCCATCCTCTTGACAACACCCACTCAGCCGGCGACGAGCATCGGCCGCGCCGCGGTGCGTGGAAAATCGAGCACGAACGTGGTCCCTTTGCCGACTTCGCTCGCGACCGAGATCTGGCCGCCGAGCTGTTCGACGATCTTCTTCGAAATGGCGAGCCCCAGGCCGAGCCCGCGGCGCTTGGTCGTCACGAAGTCTTCAAAAATCTGCCCGATGCGCTCGGGCGGAATGCCGCAGCCGGTGTCGTAGATCCGCACCTGCGCGCGGTCGCCGCGCGCCTCGGTCGCGACCACGATCAACCCGCCGGGCGCCGTGGCCTGGATCGCGTTGAGAATCAGGTTGCGGTACACGCGGCCGAGCGCGAAGACGTCCCCCTCGATGACGAGCATCTCCGGCGCGAGCTCCGTGCGCAGCGTGAGCCCCGCGGTTTCCGCGTGCTGTTCCATCGCCTCGGCGGCCTCCGCGAGGGTGCGATTGAGATCGACCGGGAACCGCTCGAGCGGGATCGGCCGCGCGATGTTGCGCAGGTCGTCGAGCACGCGCTTGATGATCACGAGCTCGCGCTCGACGGTCTTCTTGAACGTCTCGCGGTACTCGAGGTCCTCGAACATCTTCTGAATCAGCTTGCAGCTGTTGCCGATGTTCTGGATCGGGTGCGACAGGTCGTGCACGAGCCCCGCGGCAATCCGGCCGAACATCGCCTGGCGTTCCTGCTTCCGGATTTCTTCCTGCAGCTCGACGAGCCGATCGGCCATCGAGTTGAACGCGTCCCCCAGCTGCCGGATTTCATCGTGGCCCGACAGCCGCACGCGCTGCTCCATATGACCTTCCGCGATCGCCCGCGTGAGCCGCGTGAGCGCGAAGATCCGCTGGATGAACGACCGTCCCCACACCCAGCCGAGGATGATCGTGCCGGTCAGCGCGATCCCGATTGCGGTCAGCAGCTGCACGCGCAGGTTGTTCGCGACCGCGAACGCATCATCGGTTGGCTGCTCGACGATCACCGTCCAGCGCGGATTCGCGATGGTCGCCGCGACCCCCTGGAGCTCCTCGCCCCTGCGATTCCGAAACATGCGTGGTGCCGCGGCTGCTGGCGTATTGCGGGCTTGCTCCGCAATGGCGCGCTCGTCGGGCATCGCCGCCTCACGGCCCGCGATCAATTCCTTGTCGTCGGCGTTGCCGTGCGCGATGAGCGCCGCATCCTGATCGAGCAGCAGCGCATAGCCTTTATTGCCGACGCGGATGCGATCGACGGTCCGCCACAGCTCCTCGAGCGAAATCTCCGCGATGATCCACCCGGGCTCTTCGACCCCGCCCGGCAGCGGCACCGCGATCGTCGTCGTCGGCAGTGCGTCGGTGTCGATGTGGGGCGGCGCGACGTAGAACTCCGACGTCTTGCCGCTCCACTCGGTCGAGTCCGGAATCGTCAGCGCCGTCGCACCCTGTGCGCGGCTCGTCGCCCGGAGTCGTCCGCCGCCGTCGAACAGCGAGATCTCGCGGAACTCCGGAAAGTCGAGCACATGGTTCGTGAGGATGCGCTGCTTCTGCCATTCCTCGAGACGGGTGCCGCGGATTTCCGTGCCGATGGACGACAGGACACGCACGTTGTTCTGGAAATAGAGTTCGATCTGTTCAGCGACCTGCTTCGCGAGCGCCTGGTTGCCGCTTCCGACCGACTGCTCGGTGCCACGCTGCAGCGAGCTCACGGATATCGCGCCGTAGACGAGCAGCGGCAGCACCGCGGCCGTTCCAATCAGCAGAACGAAGCGGCCGGTGATCCCTCTCACCGTGCGGCCCTTTGCTGAGGTTTTGCGATGCTCCAGCGCCAGAGATTCGCGAGTATCTCCGGATCGGACGCGTCTCCCACATTGAAGCGTGAATCAACCGCTCGCGTCGCCTCCGGCCAGGCAATGAACGCGGCCGGGACGTCTTCGTAAAACCGCTGGCGAAGGTCGGCAACCGCCACGCGGACTTCGGCGTCCCCGTGAGTGGCTCGCAGCCTGTCGAGCACATCGTTCACGCCGGTATACCCGGCGTTCTGTATCGCGCCGGCGCCGGTCGAGTCGGAGTGCCAGAACCTGTAGGTGTAGTCGAACGTTTTGCCGCTCGCGTGCTGGTAAATGTACGTATCGAAGTCGCCGCTGTGGATGCGCGCCTCCACAAGGTCCTGCTCCACGGGTTCGAGCACGAGATCCACGCCGATTGTTGCCAGCTGACGCTGAAGCATCAGCGCGATCCGTTCGAACTGCGCATCCTTGGTCCAGAACAGGCATCGGATCCGGAAGCGGCTCGGCATCGTGTCCGGCTGCGCTGCACGCCTGATCGGGAACCCCGCCGCGTCCAGCCGGCTGGCCGCCGCGCCAGGATCGAACGAGTGACGTCGCGCCGCCGGCATATATGCCCAGTTGAACGGCCACAGCGGGTCCTCGGCGACCTGTCCGTGCCCGCGCATCGCCCGCCGCACGATCTCGTCGCGATCGATCGCTTCGGCCAGCGCGCGCCGCACTTCCACGTTCCTGAGAATCTGGTGCCGCACGTTGAAGACCAGTGGAATGTAGAAGGGGCGGATGGACGAGTACGTCTCGAAGCGGGCCGCGCCCTGGAGGAACTCGACCGACTCGCGGTTGACTTGCGTCACCATGTCGACTTCACCGCGCATCATGGCCGCCCACGCCGCACGGGCCGTGTCGTACGTGGTCACCTGGACCTGTTCGATCCCCGGGATGCCCCTGTAGTACTTGCCGTTGCGCTCTGCGCGAATCGCGGGGGACCGAGCGAGCAGCTTGAAGGGCCCCGTGCCGATATCCGGGTTCTCGGCCTTGATGATTTGCGTTCCGCCAAGGGCGTCGATCAGAAACGCGTCGGGGCGGCTCAAGTGAATCCGAACGATGTCGTTGCCTTCCGTCTCGACAGTCGTGAGGAATTGAAGACCCCCGGCTCGTCTCTGGTTTCGCAGAACCTCCGCGACGACTGCAGCCGTGACGGGTGTGCCGTCGTGGAACTGCACACCCTGGCGAATGAAAACCTGCAGAGTGCGACCGTCGTCCTGCCATTGGTAATCGGACGCAAGCCGCGGCGAAGGCCTGCCGTGCCAGTCGACGGTGAGAAGCGGATCCGCATAAAGCAGCTCGGTCAGGATTGGCAGCGCTTCTACTGTCTTCTGAGTGCCGATCCGAAGGGTGCGCGCCTCGGCTCCCGGCGCGGACGACCCGCGGCACGCGGCAAGGGACACCACACCCGTCGCAGCAATCGCACAGAAAGCATGCTGCCAACCCCCCGACCGCAGCCGTGAGAATGTCATTCCCTCCACATTATCGGCGCTCCGGCGCACAAACCGAAGGCCGTCCGCACTCGTGGATTCGCGCTACTTGCGCGGTTCGGGCAGACCTTCGACGATAAACGTGCAGCCATTGTTCGGCGCGGACTTCTTCTGTGCCTTCTTGACGATCTGGATTCTCATGATGATGTCCTTTTGAGAGCCTTGAGAGATCTGCTGAAGCGAAACCGGTACGTCTACTTGCGGGGCTCGGGCAAACCTTCGACGATGAACGTGCAGCCGTTGTTCGGCACGGGCTTCTTCTCTGCCTTCTTGACGATCTGAATCTTCATGGTCGAGTCCTTTTCTTTGTGGTGAATCTGTTCGTGGTGGAATCCAGCCCGCTCAGCGGAGGTGCTCGACGGCGACGTCGATGAGCCAGGGACGGAGCGTCTCCCGCTTCTTGTCTGTTTCTTTCCGTTCGTTCTTCATGACTGTCTCTCCTCTGCGATGTGCGGCCGTCCGGCCGCGGTTTCCGGTGAGCCCTTAGTTGACCGTGGCAAGCTCGCGCGTGGCGGCTTCCCGCGCGAGCGATACGACGCCGGCTTCGAAGCTGCTCTTGTGGCAGTTCGGCTGGTGCATGCTTCCGAGCTCCGTGTGCGCGGCCACGGTGCATCCGCCTGCGCACACCGGGATGAACGCGCAGTCGTTGCACTCCTTCCAGGCCGCCAGCACCTCGAACTGTGTCGCGGCGCGGGAGCGGAGGTCGTCGCGCCGACCGTCGATGTGGCCGGTTGACTGCTTCTTGTCGCCCGTGAATCCCGGACACGCGTACAGCGATCCGTCGGGAGCGATCGTGTGCGCGTGGCGGCGATGGATTTCACACGGGCCCATGTGGACCCCATCGTTCGTGGGGAATCCGCGTTTTGTCGTTTCCTCGCGAAGGAATGACATCTTCTCGTCGACGAAGTTGCAGTCGCCGCAGATGCTGGTGCCGCCACCAGCCGAGGTCATGCAGGTGCCGTTCAACGGCTTGCCGTTGCTCGCCACGGCGGTGAGCGGAATGAATCCCTTCGGCTGCTGCGGCTTCGGTTCGCGGACGACCGGTTTGAATGCCACTTTCACGAGTTTGTCCGCGAAATCCTGGTCGCGGAGGAAATCGAGCAGTGCCGGGTAGCTGTCGACGGAGCTCTCGTCGAAGTTGCCGCCGATGGTGATGCGGCACTTCCCGGCCACGCGCCGGACGTTCTCGACGATCTTGTCGAACGTGCCCTGGCCGCCGCGGAGCGGCCGCATCCGGTTGTGGGTGTCGTGATCGCCGTCGAGCGTGATCTTGACGCCGTTCAACCCGTACGGCGTCAGGCGATCGACGACTTCAGGCGTCAGCAGGAGTCCGTTCGTGATGACGTTGACCATCATCCGGACGCCGCGCGCCGTGCACGCATCCCAGAGGCGCTCGGTCAGGTAGTAGGCGACGGGAAGATTCAGCAGCGGCTCGCCGCCGAAAAGCGTGAGGACGAAGCTTTCGGGCGCCACCGCGTCGAGCCGCTGCTCGGTCCACTGGGCGACGCGGGCGGCCGTCTCGATCGTCATCTTTTCCGCAAACTTGTTGTAGTCGCCGTGGTCCCCCTGGAAGCAGTAGTCGCATGCGAAGTTGCATTGCAGGGTGGTGAGCACGGTCACCCGGAGCTGATCGGTGCCTTCGCGCACCTCGCTGAAGAAGGCCTGGACTTTGTCGCGTTCGGTCTGGCGGTCGCTGACGACGAAGCCGTGCTCGGAGAGAGTGGCGAGGGCGCACTGCTCTTCGGACGTGAAGCTCGGGTCAGGATTGCCGCCGAGCCGATCGAGCAGTCCGGCCACGTCCTGCGACACGATGATTTGAGCATCCGTGAACGTGTTCATGAGGAACACATCGCCGCTTTCCCCAAGGTCCTCGAGCGGCACACGGACGTTGAACATCGAGGGCTGCATACGCATTCCTTCTCTGGCGAACGATGAATCGACTGAGCGGGATTGATTCGATGGCCAGGAAAGTACCGCCGGCCATGCACAGATGAAGTAGCAACGGGTATTCCGGAGACGGAATAGATGTCCAAAGAGTCAGCTGGTCGATCGCCGCACTAAGGTACCGCCTACAAATACGGATCTGTCGGAATGACTCTTTAGGACTGGCAGAAACGCGCGGATCCGGCACAAAACCCCCGCAAAGGCTGCGAGGATCGGCCAATTGATTGGCCGGTGAGGGCAACAAATAGCCCGATCCGGCCGGTTGCCGGAGGCCACGCGAATGGACGGGCGTTGCCCAGGATTGGCGCGGACTAGGCGCCGCGCAGCTTGCGCGCGATGTCGCGCAAATCGAGCCGGGCCATCTTGTGCTTGAGGGTGCTCAGCGGGATCCCGAGATAGCGGGCGGTCGCCGTCACGTTCCAGTCGGACTTCTCGAGCGCGCGGAGGATGAAGTTGCGCTCGAAGGTGTCACACGCTTCCTGGAACAGCGCGTCTCCGGTGGTCGGACCGGAATCGAGCTTGGCGAAGTGATATTCGAGCGGAAGATCTTCGTCGGTGATCCATTCCTTGTCGCTCACGGCCACGAGCCGCTCGATCAGGTTTTCGAGCTCGCGGATGTTGCCCGGCCACCAGTACGACGCAAGGATCTTCAGCGCCGATCCGGAGATGCCGCGGACCGGCTTCCGAAATTTCGCCTTGTAGCGATCGAGAAACAGCCGCGCCAGCTCCGGAAGGTCCTCGATGCGATCGCGCAGCGGCGGCATCCGGATCGGGATGACGTTGATCCGGTAATACAGATCCTCGCGGAACCGCCCTTCCTTCACCGCTCGCTCGAGATCGACGTTCGTGGCGACGACGAGGCGGAAGTCCGTCTTGATCGGCTTGGTGCCGCCGACGCGCTCGATTTCACCTTCCTGGATCGCGCGGAGCAGCTTCGCCTGGAGATCGAGCCGCAGGTCCCCGATTTCATCGAGGAACAGCGTGCCGCCCGCGGCAAGCTCGAATTTCCCGAGCTGCTGTTTGTGCGCGCCGGTGAATGCGCCGCGCTCGTGGCCGAAGAGCGTGCTCTCCACGAGCTCGTGCGGGATGGCCGACAGGTTCACCGCGATGAACGGCGCGCTGGTGCGTCCCGACTCCCGGTGGAGCAATCGCGCCAGCAGCTCCTTGCCCGTGCCGCTCTCGCCGAGGATGAGCACCGTGGCGGAGAGCCTCGCCACTTTCTGCACGAGATCCACGATGTCGCGAATCTGGCGGCTGGGACCGATGAGGAACTCGCGCTCGCTCTGCTCGGCGACCTGCGCGCTGAGCGTGATCACCTGGCGATTGAGGTCCTGCCGCTCGCACGCGTTCCGCACGAGCGACCGCAGCTCGTCGTAATCGAAGTTCTTCGTGATGTAGTGATAGGCGCCATGCTTCATCGCCTGCACCGCGGTCTCGACCTCGTTGATGGCCGAGATCATGATGCACTCGATGAGGCTGTAGTTCTCCTTGACGATGCGGAGCACGTCGAAGCCGCTGATGCCCGGCAGGCGCACGTCGAGCAGGATCAGGTCCACGTCCTGCTCCTTCAGCAGCGCGAGCGTCGCCTCGCCGCTCGAGACGGTGATGACGCGGTAGTCGCGCTTGAGGATCGCGGCAATCGTGTCGCGCATCCCCTGATCGTCGTCGCAAATCAGAATGGTCTTGGAAGCAGGCATGACGGAGAACGCTCCGGATTGTAGCGCGTTTCCGCCGCCGCTTCGCGCTTGTCGCTTTCCGCGTTTCTTTGTAACTTACAGCGTTGTGCTTACGTGGGTCGTTCCCGGTCTTGGTGTGCTGCTTGCGCTCTCGGCGCTCGCCTGGGTGCGGCGCGTGTCGCGGCGCCTCGAGACGCTGACACAGTCGTACTGGGAGCTGCGGTACGACTACACCCGGCTGCGATCGCAGCTGTCGAGGCTGGATGCGGAGCAGGGCGGGTCACCGGCACCTGAACCGCCTCCGATCGCGACTCCCTCGGTGTCCTTCGTGCCCCTCTCGACGATCAGGAAGAAAGACAGGTAAATGGCGAACGAATACGACGTGATTGTGATCGGGTCGGGGACCGGTGGATACGTCGCCGCGATTCGTGCGGCCCAGGTCGGCCTGAGTACTGCCGTCGTCGAACGCGCGCCGGTGCTTGGCGGCACGTGCCTGAACTGGGGGTGCATTCCGACCAAGGCGCTGCTCGAGCACGCGCATGCGTTGAAGATCGCCCAGGACTGGAAGGAATGGGGATTGAGTCTCGGCGAGGCGGCCGTGTCGATCGACATGGCGCAGGTGCACGCGCGCAAGGACAAGATCGTCAAGGGGCTCACGGGCGGGGTCGAGTTCCTGTTCAAGAAGAACAAGGTGGACTGGATCAAGGGCAGCGGCCGGCTCGCAGGTAAGGGGACGGTCGAAATCACGGAAGGGCAGCAGCAGACGCTCGCGGCGCGCAAGGAGATCATCGTCGCCACCGGATCGCAGCCGCGAAGCGTGCCGGGCATCGAGCTCGATCGCAAGCGGATCATCACGAGCGACGAGGCGATCAACCTGAAGGAGATTCCCCGGTCGATCGCGATCCTGGGGAGCGGCGCCGTCGGTGTCGAATTCGCCTCGATCTTCCGCCGCTTCGGCAGCGAGGTGACGATCATCGAGCTGCTGCCGCGCATCGTGCCGGTCGAGGACGAAGCCGTGTCCGCGGAGCTCGAGCGCTCCTTCCGGAAGCAGGGCATCAAGGTGCTGACAGGCACGAAGGTCACGAAGGCGACCGCCGGCGCCGACGCCGTCGACATCGAAGCGCAGACGCCGGACGGAAAGACGGCAAAGATAAACGCGGAGTACCTGCTCGTCGCGACGGGTCGTGGACCCGTGACGTCCGGGCTTGGCGCTGAAGACGCCGGGCTGCGCATGGAGCGCGGCTACATTCACGTCGACAAGGACTACCGCACCAGCGTCCCGGGCATCTCCGCGATTGGCGACGTGATCACGTTCGACGCGCCGGGCCATCCCCAGCTGGCGCACCTGTCGTCTGCCGAGGGGATCACGCTCGCCGAGCGCATCGCCGGAAAGGATCACGGCCGCATCAACTACGATCACGTGCCTGGCTGCACCTACTGCGATCCGGAAATCGGCAGTGTCGGCTTGACCGAAAAGGAGGCGCAGGCGCGCGGCTACGACGTGAAGACCGGATCGTTCAAGTTCGGCGTGCTCGGGCGCGCGCGGATCGCCGGCGAGGTCGAAGGGTTCGTGAAAATCGTCTTCGAAAAGAAGTACGACGAGATCCTCGGCGTGCACATGATCGGTCCGCGCTCGACTGAGCTCGTAGCCGAGGCGACGCTGGCGCTTCGGCTCGAGTGCACGGTCGAGGAGCTGCTGCGCACCATCCACGCCCACCCGACGATGTCCGAGGCGGTTGCTGAAGCGGCGCACGCCGCCCATGGGGCGGCGATCCATGCCTGAGGCCGCCAACACGAACCCGTCAGAGTGGCTGACGGACAACCAGCTTCTCGAGATGTACTACTTCGCGCGGCTCGCGCGCGAGATCGAGGAGCGACTCGTGATCCTGTTCCGCCAGAGCAAGGTGGTCGGCGGCCTGTACCGCAGCCTCGGCCAGGAGGGGGAGTCGGTCGCGACGGCGTACGCGCTGAAGCGCACCGACGCCGTGCTGCCGCTCATCAGGAACATGGGCGCATTGACCACCATGGGCGTGCGTCCGCGTGAGATCTTCCGGCAGTACATGGCGAAGGGGACCTCGAACTCGCGCGGCCGCGATCTCAACATCCACATTGTCAACCTGCCGGGCGACAATGCCGGGGAGCCGGTGATCGTCGGTCCGATCAGCATGCTGGGGGATTCCATCCCGGTTGCAGCGGGGATCGCGATGGGCGCGCGCATGAGCGCGTCGCCGGCTTCGAGGCAGACGGACGCGCTGGTCGCGATGGCCTGGATCGGCGACGGCGCAACCAGCACGGGCGCGTTCCACGAAGGCATGAACTTCGCCGCCGTGCAGAAGCTGCCGCTGGTCGTTGTCGTCGAGGATAACAAGTACGCGTACTCGACCCCGATTTCGAAGCAGATGGCGATCACGCGCATCGACGAACGTGCGGCCGCGTACGGCATTCCGCACGAGCTCGTGGACGGCAACGACATGCTGGCGGTCTACGATGCCGCCAAGCGCATGGTGGATCGTGCCCGCGCGGGAGAAGGGGCGTCGCTTCTCGGCGTCGACACGATGCGGATGGAAGGGCACGCGCAGCACGACGACGCGCATTATGTTCCGCGGGAGATGCTCGACGAGTGGACGAAGAAGGATCCGCTGCCGCGGTTCCGGCGCACGCTGATCGAGCGCGGCACCGCGAAGGACAAGCGGTTCGACGAGATCGATCGCATGGCGAAGGAGCTGGCGTCAAAGGAAGCGGACCTCGCCGTCGACGAGCCGGCGCCGGATCCGGACACTCTCACGCGCGCCGTGTACGCGGGGGACGACTTCCCGGTGCCGAAGCTCGAGTTCATGGAGTCCCCATTCCGTTCGTAGGCCGGCCTTCAGGCCCGCCAACCCATATGGCTGTCATCACTTACCTCGAAGCAATCCGCCAGGCGCTCTTCGACGAGATGGCGCGCGACGAGCGCGTGTTCGTCATGGGCGAGGACATCGGCGCCTACGGCGGCGCGTTCAAGGTCACCGAAGGGCTCCTCGAGAAGTACGGCGAGAAGCGCGTCGTCGACACCCCGATCTCGGAGGCGGCGATCGTCGGATCGGCGATCGGCGCTTCCTACATGGGGCTGCGGCCCGTGTGCGAGATCCAGTTCATCGACTTCATCGCGTGCTGTTTCGACATGCTGACGAACTTCGCCGCGACAAGCCGCTACCGGAACGGCGCCGGCGTGCCGATCGTCGTGCGTGGCCCGTGCGGCGGCGGGGTCGGGGGCGGCCCCTTTCACTCGTTGAATCCCGAGTCTTTCTTTCTGAACACGCCCGGGTTGAAAATGGTGGAACCGTCCACCGCGTACGATGCGAAGGGGTTGCTGAAGGCGGCAATCCGTGACGACGACCCGGTGCTGTACTTCGAGCACAAGTTCCTGTACCGCCGGATCAAGGACGAAGTGCCCGACGAGGATTACATCGTTCCCATCGGGAAGGCGGCGCTGCGCCGCGAGGGACGGCACCTTTCGATCGTCACGTTCGGCGCGATGGTGTACACGGCGCTCGATGCGGCCACCGAGCTGGCGCGGGACGGCGTCGAGGCGGAGGTGCTGGACCTGCGAAGCCTGGCGCCGCTCGACCGCGAGGCGGTGCTCACGACCGTCGCGAAAACGAGCCGCGCGCTCATCCTGCACGAGGCCACGCGGACCGGCGGGATCGGCGGAGAGCTCGCGGCGATCATCTCGGCGGAAGCGTTCGAGCACCTCGACGCGCCGGTGGTGCGAGTCGCGTCGGCGGATACGCCGGTTCCGTACGCGCCGCCGCTCGAAGCCGCTTTTCTTCCGAACGTGGAGAAAGTCGTGTCGGCGGCAAAACGGCTGGTGGAGTACTGACCCGCCTTCGCCTCGCGACTGTGCAGGCGCGAGGCTTCGGCGTGGCAAGCGGCGGGCGACAAGCGACAAGCGACAGGATCAACCATGACCAACATTGTGATGCCCCAGATGGGGGAATCGATCGCCGAGGGGACCATCGTTCGATGGATGAAGAAGGTTGGCGATCAGATCGACCGCGATGAGCCGCTGTTCGAGATCTCCACGGACAAAGTCGACGCGGAGATCCCATCGCCGGCCGCCGGGATCCTGACCGAGATCATGGTCAAAGAGGGGGAGACGGTCGCGGTGAACAGCGTTGTCGCGACGATTGGCACCGCGAACGAGGTGAAGGCGGATGGCGGCCGGGACGAAATGAAGGTCGGCGCCGCTTCGACTGAATCTTCGGAGAGCTCAGGGCAGGGGCAGAGCGACCGAAGTGGAGAGGCGGAACCGTCGCACGACGACCTGCGGCGGCAGAAATCGTCGCCGCTCGTCCGGAAGATTGCTTCCGAGCACAACGTCGATATCTCGGAGATCCAGGGCACGGGTCTCGGCGGCCGCGTCACGAAGGAAGACATCCTCGCCTACATCGAGTCGAATCGTGAGCCTCGATCCGCCGCTGCCGCGCCCGCGGCTGCCCCGGAGGCCGCGCCGGCGCCTGCGAAAACGCCGGCTGCGGCTCCCGCACCGCCTCCAGCTCTGCCTCCCGTTGCGACTGCGGCTCCAGCTGCAGCTCCTGCTCCGAGTACCGCTGCTGCTCTGCCTCCCGCTGCCGCACCGACAGGGCCCACATTCAAGCCCGGCGAGCGCGTGCAGGTCGTGCCGATGAGCGTGATGCGCAAGAAGATCGCCGAGCACATGGTGCTCAGCGCGCACACCTCGCCGCACGTCTACTCGGTCTACGAGGTCAACTTCGGCCGCGTCAGCGTGCTTCGGGAAAAGAAAAAGGCAGCGTACGAAGCGGAGGGCGCGAAGCTCACGTTCACGGCGTTCATCGCGAAAGTGATCGTCGATGCGCTGCGGCAGTTTCCGATCGTCAACGCTTCGATCGACGGCGACAACATCGTCTACAAGAAGGACATCAATCTCGGAATTGCCGTTGCGCTCGACAACGGGCTGATCGTGCCGGTCATCCGCAACGCGGACGAGAAAAACCTGCTCGGCCTCAGCCGCGCGATCAACGACGTGGCCAACCGCGCGCGCACGAAGAAGCTCAATGCAGACGAGGTGCAGGGGGGCACGTTCACGATCACGAACCCCGGAATTTTCGGCGCGCTCTACGGGTTACCGCTGATCAACCAGCCGCAGGTCGCAATCCTTGGCGTCGGCGGAATTGAGAAGCGCGCCGTCGTAATCAACGACGCGCTCGCGATCCGGCCGGTGTGTCACATCACGCTCGGCTACGATCACCGGCTCGTCGACGGCGCCGATGCCGGACGGTTCCTTTCCTTCGTCAAGGAGCGGCTGGAAAACTTCGAGGAAGCCTGGGCATAACAGAGGTGCCTATGGGTGCCAAGGGTGCCTATAGGTGCAGAAGGAAAATGTCGGCAAAGACGAATGCGTGAAATTGAAATCCGCCGGCTTGGCGTCGTCCCTTACGCCGATGGTCTCGAGCTGCAGCGGCAGGTCGTCGAGCGGCGGAAGGCTGGTGAGATCGCGGACCAGCTGCTCCTCCTGGAACATCCTCCTGTCATCACGCTCGGCGTCAAGACCCGCAACGATCGGTCGCACGTCGTCGCGACCGAGGAAGCGCTCGTAGAGGAAGGCATAGAGATTTTCGAGAGCGGTCGCGGCGGTGATGTCACCTACCACGGTCCCGGGCAGCTCGTTGGCTACCCGATCCTCGACCTCCGCCCCGATCGCTGCGACGTTCATCGCTACGTGCGCGATCTCGAGGACGTGCTGATCCGAACGGCCGCAGCATTCGGCATCACGGCGGCGCGCGCGACCGGTCTGACCGGCGCGTGGGTTGGCGACGAGAAGCTTGCGGCGATCGGCGTGCGGATCGCGCGGTGGGTCACGAGCCACGGTTTCGCGCTGAATGTCAGCACGAACCTTTCGCACTTTGGACTGATTGTCCCCTGCGGCATCAGCGACAAAGGCGTCACGTCGATGGAAAAGCTCCTCGGGCGGCCTGTGCCCATGCCCGCCGTTGAAGACGCCGTGATCGACGCGTTCTCTGTCGTCTTCGATCGTCGCGCGCTCGCAACTCACTTAAAATAAGTCCCTTACAAGTTAGTATTTGCGCGGGAATAATGCGCGGCGGAGGGGTGTTCTCCTTGCTACGGAGGCCCCGAGATGCGTCAACCGGCTGAGCAGGAACTGATTGGCCGGATGCAGGCGGGGGACAGAGCGGCCGTTACCGAACTTGCCTCGACTTACGGACCGCGAATCCACCAGCTTGCATTCCGGTATTTGAAGAACTGGGAGGATGCCGAAGAGGTAACCCAGGACGTTCTGATGAAGGTCCACCGAAAGATCGATGCGTTCCGGGGGGACTCGGCGCTGTCTTCGTGGATTTATCGGATTACGTTCAACACGGCGATGTCGCGGCTGCGGAACGGCCGTTTCAGCCGTCCGCATGAAGTCGCACAGCCGGACGATGGGACGGAGCGCGGCGCCATGGAACCGGCCGACTGGTCCTCGCTCGCCGACGACCAGGTGATGCGCGCGGAGATGCGCAACCGGCTGATCGGCGCGCTCACGCACCTGCCGCAGGTCTACCGCGTGCCGGTGATTCTGCGCGACATCCAGGGACTCTCGACCGAGGAGGCGAGCGCGGTCCTTCACGTGAAGCCGCAGACCCTGAAGTCGCGCCTGCACCGCGGCCGCCTGATCCTGCGGCAGTACCTCGGCGAGTTCGCGGGGGGAATTGCGCTCCACGGCCGCGAAGCGCAGTAAGGAGATATCGGAGCTAAGAAAGAATCTGCGTTAACTCCTCCCCATCGCATTTTCCAGCTTCGTTCTCTCCTGCCGCGTGAGTGCCGGCTCGACGACGCGACGGACTCCATCCTCTCCAAGCTCCACGGGCATCGCGACCACGCTCTCGCGCGGGAGCGACACGAAGCACGAGAACCGGCGTCGCGAACCGTTGACGATCGCCTCGATCACACGTGTCGCGGCCGACGCGAGCGCGTAGGGCGCGGGGGGCCAGAGCCCGGGCAGGTGCGCATTCAGCGCGGCCATCTCGTGCGGCGCCAGGTGCGCGGCAATCGGCTGTCCGAACGCGGATCCTTCTTCCCACGCGACCACCGCGGCATGGGGCGGGACGCCGACGACGCGCAGGGCGATCTCGACGCCGGATGAATCGATCGCCAGGCCCGCGAGCGCGCGAACCGCCGACTCCAGGGCGTACGGCGCGGAGCCGATGATGCGCGAGCGGTCGATTCGCAGTTCGCCGATGGCGCGCGCGATCAGCTCGCGCTGCGTTCCACCGGCGCACACGACTGGCGCGCGATCCTCGATCGTCGCGAGCTGGCGAAGCAGCGCGAGGCCGCTTTCGCCGCTGTGTTCCGCGTGGCCCACGGCCGAATCCGCGATGACGATGACGGCCGCGCCAGCGGCCGCAGTGAACGATCCCGACGCGATCACGCGCGTGCTGAAGTTGTCAACGGGCGACGACTGGCGGATGTCGAGCGCCTTCCCTGACGCGATCCCTTCTTCGGCGTCAATCAAGCGCACTTCGCGCACGCGATCGCGTCGCGCGAGCGTATGCGCGAGCGCGCCGCCGAGCGGCCCCGCGCCAATGATCGCGACGAAAGACATCAAATAGTGAACCTTGTCGAAAAGGAACCGTGTAGAACCCAGCCGAACCCCGTAGAACCTGTATTCTATGGGGATGAGTTCAGTCGCTCAAAGTTTGTCGGGCAAGGTCGCCGTTGTCACTGGCGGCTCCCGCGGTATCGGTCTTTCAATTGCGGAGGCGTTGCTTGCGCGCGAAGCGTCGGTGGTGATCACCGGTCGTGATGATTCGCAGCTCGAGCGGGCGCGGAAGGACCTTGCGGGGAGTGCTTCAAACCGCATCCACCCGGTGCGTGCGGACGTACGTGATGCGGACGATGCGGCAGAGGCGATCGATGCGGCGGTGGAGCGGTTCGGCGGGCTCGACATTCTTGTGAACAACGCCGGCGTGGGCGTGTTCGCGCCCGTGGCGGACATGGAAGTCACGCAGTGGCACGACGTCATCGAAACGAACCTGAGCGGCGTGTTCTTCTGCTGCCACGCGGCGATCCCGCACCTTCGCGCGCGCGGTGGCGGCTGGATCATCAACATCAGCAGCCTCGCCGGAAAGAATGCGTTCACTTCGGGAGCGGCGTACTGCGCGTCGAAGGCCGGGCTGAACGCGTTCAGCGAGGCGTTGATGCAGGAGGTCCGCTACGACGACATCCGCGTCAGCTACATCATGCCCGGCTCGGTTGCGACTGGCTTTGCGCGCGGCACGTCGCCGAGCGGGCCCGCGGAGGACTGGAAGCTGACGCCCGACGATGTCGCGCAGGTCGTCGTCGATCTAGTCGCTCACCCGGCGAGGAGCCTGCCGAGCCGAGTCGAGCTGCGCCCGTCGCGCCCCGTAAAGCGCTGAAGCGCCATTGGCTGCAGTTGCCCATTACAACCTTCTCGAGCGCCTTGGCGAGGGCGCGTTCAGCGAGATCTACCGCGCCCGGGACACGAAGTTCGGGCGCACCGTCGCGCTGCGGCTGATTCGCAACGAGGCGTTCACGGCCCAGCACGTGCGGACTGCGTTTCTCGACGATGCCCGAGCCGCGGCGCAGCTCTCGCACCCGAATATCACCACGCTGTTCGACGTCGGCGAGTACGAAGGGGGCTGCTACCTTGCATACGAGTTTGCCGCGGGCGTCAATCTGCGGCAAGAGAGCGCGGGACGTCCGGTGAACCCCCGGCGCGCCGTCGAACTGGCAGTGCATATCGCCGACGCGCTTGCCGAGGGACACGCGCACGGGCTGCTGCACGGCGATATCCGTCCCGAGACGATCTTCGTCACGCACAAGGGCAGCGGCAAGCTGCTCGAGTTCGGCATGGCGCGGTGGACGACCGGCGGGAGAATCCGCGAGCGCGCGGCGGCAGCGCCGGCCGCGCTGGGCAGCGAATCGATCTCGGTCGTCAGCTACATGTCCCCCGAACAGTCGCGCGCCGGGGCCGTCGATCAGCGCACGGACATCTATTCGCTCGCCGTCGTACTCTACGAGCTGCTGACCGGACGAAACGCGTTTGCCGATGCCACGCCGGCGGCGACGATTGAGAACGTGCGCAACATGGCGCCTCCGAGACCGGAGGTCGAAGGGGGATCGGACGAGCTCGCGACCGTCGTCCTGGCAGCAATGTCGAAGGTCGCGGACGCGCGGCCGCAGACCGCCGCCGCGTTCGCCGCGTCGCTTCGCGCGATCGGCACGATTCTCGACGTGCGCGCCGGCGAGGCCCCGCGCACGGAGCTGCTCCCTATGGACGACGAGCCGACAAGTCGCTGGTGGCTGCCGCTTCTCGTCATTCTCGCTCTCGGGCTCGCTGCATGGTGGTACTTCGCCCGCTGAAATCCCTGATCCCTGATCGCGCATCCCTACTCGATAAATCCCTGAATCCCTGAATCCCTGAATCGCGTGAATCTTCCTGTAACTATCGGCGACATCCGGGCGGCTGCGAAACGCATCGAAGGACGCGTGCTGTGGACGCCGCTGCGCTACTCGCCGTGGTTGTCAGAACGCTGCGGGGCCGACATCTTCCTCAAGATCGAGACGCTCCAGCCCACCTTCTCGTACAAGATCCGCGGTGCGTTCAACGCGGTGCTCGCGTTGATCGAGAAGCACGGCGCCGGGGCACCGCCACTCGTCACCGCGTCCGCAGGCAACCACGGTCAGGCGCTCGCCTATGCAGCGCACGCCGCGAAGCTCCCGCTCACGGTTTACGTTCCGGAGCATGCGCCGCGCACCAAGCTCGATGCCATCCACGCCGCCGGCGCGACGCTGACGACGTGCTGCGATTATGACGAGGCGGAGATCCGCGCAAAGGAGTACGCCGCGCGGGGTGACGCGTTGTTCATCTCGCCGTATTCGCATCCGGATGTCATCGCCGGCGCCGGGACAATCGGGCTTGAAATCCTGGCGGATCGACCTGGGATCCGCCGCGTCATCGTCCCTCTGGGCGGGGGAGGACTGGTCAGCGGCATCGCGATCGCGGTGAAGCAGTCGCCGGCGGCATGCGAGGTGCGCGGCGTCGAGGTGGAGGCGTCGACGCCGTTCACGCGCGCGCTCGCAGCCAGCAGGATCGTGCCGATCGAAGTCGGCGACACGCTGGCCGACGGTCTGAGCGGCAACCTCGATCCGGACACCATCACCTTCGACATCGTCCGCACGCTCGTGGACGGCATCGACATCGTCACGGAACCGCAGCTCGTGCAGGCGATTGCGGGGCTGGCGAAGGAGGAGAAGCTGATTGCCGAAGGCGCGGGCGCCGCGGCAACTGCCTCCGTCCTGACGCACGGCGGAGGCGGGGGATCAGCTGCGGTGATTGTCTCGGGGGCGAATATCGATCTGGAGAAACTGAAAGCCCTGATGTAATAAGCCCTCGCTCACCATCAGGAATGCGCCAACAGAATCTCCGCGAGATTCCCGGCGAACGCGGAACGCGCCATGACGTCGTCGATTCCCGCGGCGCGCGCCGCCTCGATCACGTCGGTGTGGACGTGCGACACGAACCCGAGCGTGCGGATTGACGCGAGCTGCGGGTCCTTCTTCATCGCCGCGATCGTTTCAATCGGCTCTGCCTTCGCGCTGTTCAGATCGAAGATCACGAGCGCCGGCTTGAGCGTGCGCGACTGCTCCAGGATCTCAGGCGGCGTGCGCGCGAATGCGAGGTCGACGCCGGCCTGTTTGGCGGTCGTGCGAATTTTTGAGCTGAAGAGAAGGTCGTCGACGGCGGCGAGAATCATGCCGCGATGATACCGCGGCTCCGCGGCCGTCCCGCTTTCCGCGGCAGGGGTTCGGCCTTATACAGCGTCCGCGTGTTTGCAGCCGCGGACACGAGGAACGTGAGCACGAGTCCCACGATCGCAACGGCCACGCCGATGTCGAAGAGCAGGTAACGTGCACCGGCGATGTTCACGTAGTCTGACTGCATCAGCCGCAGCGTGCCGACGGCGAGAAGGATCCGGAGCTCGGTCGGGCCAAATTTCCAGAACGAGATGCGGAACGTTCCCACCGCGTGCGTGGCGAGCGCGATCTCGATCATCAGCAGGTAGTACGCAAGCAGGAACCCGCCGCCGATCGCTGCGCTCATGTGCCTGCCGAGCACGAGCCCCGCGAAAATGAACAGGATGCACAGGACGTCGAGCACGTGATCGACGTAGAACCCGTACCGCGGCCGCTCGTGATGGCGCACGCGTGCGAGTGTGCCGTCCAGGCTGTCGCCGAACCAGTTCAGCGCCAGGCATCCGATCGCGGCGAGCAGCGCCGCCGGCGATCCGTTCCAGTAGCACAGCCCCGCGGCCAGCATCGAGATGCCGGCCAGGAACGTCAGGTGGTCTGAGTTGACGGGTGCAGGCATGCGCTCCGCCATCCAGATCAGACAGCGTTTTTCGACGGCGGCGAGCAGGCTGGTGTGCACGCGCGTGGCTTCGGTGTAATTGCGAGTAGTCATCTCATCCCGGAATGCGAGAATAAGGGCCGGGACGGCTCATCGATGATTCTGGAGATCCGCGCGGTCGAACCTTTTTTCAAAAATGGCTTTGTTCTGGGGTGCGAGGAGACGCGCGAGGGGGTCGTCATCGACCCGGGAGACGAGACGCCGGCGCTCCTCGAGGCAATCGCGAAGCACCGCCTCAACATCCGCTACATCCTGCTCACGCACGCGCACCTCGATCACATAACGGGTGTCACGGCTGCGAAGAAGACGCTCGGCGCGCCGGTCGGGCTGCACAAGGACGACAACTTCCTCTACGAAGCGGTCGTCCAGCAGGGTCAGATGTTTGGACTGCAGCTCGAGCCGCAGCCGAAGGTGGATTTCTTCTACGACGGCGAAGGGCCCTGGCGCTTTGGAAAGTACGGCGCGTGGGTTTATCACACGCCGGGACATTGCCCGGGCGGCGTGTGCCTCGCAGTCGGACGAGTGGGAGAAAAGGGGCGCACGCTGTTTGTCGGCGACACACTGTTCGCAGGATCCATCGGGCGCACGGACCTGCCGGGCGGCGATCTGCAGACGCTGCTCTCGTCGATCAGGAACGTGCTCTTCAGGTTTCCAGACGATACGGTCGTCTACTCCGGCCACGGCGAGTCGACTACCGTCGGACGCGAGCGCCGCTCGAATCCATTTCTGATCGCGTAGGCGGGGTCCAGCGACCCCGCCACGCACGCCTGCTTACTTCGTGTGCTTTTTCACCTGGTTGGAGTGCGTCTTGATATTTTTCGCGCTTGGCTCCTTCGCCGGCTTGATCTGAAGGTCGTTCACGACGTCCTTCACGCCATCGACGGAGCGCACTTTTGCAGTGACCTTGTCCTTGACATCCTGCGACGGCGCGTCGCCGGTGACCGTCACGACGCCGGCCTTCGAATGGAACGTGAGGTCAGTCGTATCGCGGTCCCACTGGTCGTCTTCCTTGAACATCTTGTCGAGCGACTTCTCGATACGCGAGTCGAGGTTGTCCGAGTTGTCCCCCTCGACCTTGACCTCGTTGACGACGCGGCCGCTGGTGCCGACGACCTGGTTCGCCACCTCTTCTGCCCGCTGCTTGTCAGTCGGGTTCTTCACCTCACCAGTAAGGTGTAGTGTATTTTCGTCCTTCTTCCAGTTCGCATTGACATCCTTGATATTCGCGTCCTTGAGCTGGCTCTGCACCCGCGACTCGTAGTCCGGCGATTTCGACGTGCGCTGACACCCGGAAATCATTGGACCTGCCGCGAGGACCGCGATGAGCGGAACGAATCTGAACAGGAATTTCACAAGCACCTCCTCAATAGCATCGCGGCAGGAAATAGCAAGCAGCGCGCTGCGAGCACGTCAATGTGTGATTACACTTTTTGACACATGCGTGTACTCGACTGCGTAACGCTCCTCGCGGATTGGCGGCCGCGCCAAGACGTACTTTCGCGTAACGGCCCATGGGCTGCGCGCCGTACGGCACGCGCAACGCACGATGATCAAGCTCTGGGAAGGCGTGCCACAGCTGAAAGGACGGTCAGCATGACGCACCATTAGTTGGACGGGCGAGGCATCGACCATTGACTGCGCGCCCGGCATCTCCGTCTACTTGCCGGCTGTCATCCCGCCGCGCGGCTGACGACGAGCTCCACGCGGCCGACGCCCAGCCGATCTCCCTCTTTGAGGGTGGCGTCGGCTACACGGTTGCCGTTCACGAATGTGCCGTTCGTGCTGTCGAGATCGTGGACCTGCAGCTCGGTGGCGCCGGCGGTCAGCCGGCAATGCAGCCGCGAAACCAGCGCGGCGTCGACCATGAACTCCGCGCCCGATGAGCGGCCGATGGTCTTGATGTTTCCCGGCAGGACCCTGAAGGTGAACGCGGGTTCAACGTCCTCTGCGGTCTTGAGCACCCACATCGCGAACTAGAGGTCCCGCACCCGCGCGTGCACGACCTCGCCACCGCGCGTCAGCAGCGTCTCGCGCGTGATCTCGTCGTCCGCATTGATCACCAGAGACGGCTGCGTTGCTCCGTCTTTCCCAAGCAGGTGCGCGAGGAAGGTCGTGATGTTCTTCGAGTACATCTGGCTCGCATGGTACGGGACGAGCGCGGGGGGATTCGAGGGGCCGAGAATCGTCACCCCCGTGTGCGTGACGACCTGGTCAGGCTGCGTCAGCTCGCAGTTCCCGCCGCGCTCCGCGGCAAGATCCACAATAACGGAGCCGGGCGCCATCGCTTCGACCATCTCCGTCGTGAGCAGGATTGGCGCGCGCTTGCCGGGGATGAGGGCGGTCGTGATCACGACGTCGCTCGCCGCCACGACCTTCAGCATCATCTCGCGCTGACGCTTGTAGAACGATTCGTCCTGCGCCTTCGCGTAGCCACCTTTGTCCTCGGCGTCCGCCGATTCGAGCGGGAGCTCGACGAACGTCGCGCCAAGACTCTGCACCTGCTCCTTCACCGCGGGACGCACGTCGTACGCCTCCACCTTCGCGCCCAGCCGGCGCGCGGTCGAGATCGCCTGCAGCCCCGCGACCCCGGCGCCCATGATGAACACGCGCGCCGGGGAGATGGTGCCGGCCGCCGTCATCAGCATCGGAAACATCCGCGGCAGCGTGGTCGCGGCCAGCAGCACGCCCTTGTAACCCGCGATCGTCGCCATCGACGACAGCGCGTCCATGCTCTGCGCGCGCGTGATGCGCGGCATCAGCTCCATCGAGAAGAGGGTCACCCCTGACGGCGCGAGCTCGCGGATGCTCTGTGGCACGCCGAGCGGATCCGCGAAGCCGATCACCGTCTGGCCCGATCGCCACAGCGACAACTCGGCGGGGACGGCGCGGACCTGCAGGATGATGTCGGCGGTCCTGAAGATCTCCTGCCTTGCCGCGAGCGTCGCGCCCTGCGCGCGGTACATCTCGTCGGGAAATCCCGCCGCAACGCCGGCGGCTGACTCCACGACGACCTCGAGCCCGGATTTCACGAGTGGGGAAACGGCGGCGGGAATGAGCGCGACGCGTGTTTCGCCAGGGAAGGTCTCTTTCGGAATGCCGACTCTCATCGGTTCAAAGTGTAGTTCGGATTTACCTGCGCAGCCAGTCGACGATCGCCTTCGCGACGGCCGGCGTGACGTTCTTGTCGGGCAGCGACGCGTACTCGGAGACGTCGCCGGTTTTCGCCGGCACCAGAAGGTGATTGATGCCCGGCAGGTGCAGCGCTTCGACGCGCCCGGCTTTCTTCCGCTTGCGCGCGAGCTCCGCGAGCTGGTCGGCGTTGTGCGGAAACACCTGCTGATCGAGATCCCCCTGGACGATCAGGATCGGCTGCTTCACTTTCGGCATCACCACCGCCGGGTCGAATGTCAGCAGGCTCCTGAACCACGGAGAGTCCGCCTGCCGCCGCAGCTCCGGCGGAATGCCTTCCCAACCGTTGTCGTCGATGACCGCCTGCTGGATCCGCTTCTGCAGATCGATTTTCGCCTGCCGTTCAGCAGGCGGTGTATTCATCAGGTCGAGCAGCCGCTGCTGCTGTTCGAGGATGAGATCCGATCCGCGGGTGCCAGGTGCCGCGATCAGGATCAGCGAGGCGATCTTCTTTTCATGCGCAGCCGCGAGCATCGCGACGGCGCCCCCCTCGCTGTGTCCGGCCACCGCGATCCGGCGCGGGTCGATGTCCTGCCGCTTCGACAGCCAGTTCACCGCGGTGCGCAGATCCTCCGCGTAATCGCCCATCGTGACGCGTTCGCTTCGGCCGCCGCTCTGGCCGACGCCTCGTTTGTCGTAGCGCAGCACCACGAACCCTTCCTTCGCGAGCGCGCCGGCGACCTGCGCGAAGATCGGGATTCCCGCCACGAGCTCGTCGCGATCCACGGAGCCCGATCCGGTGACGAGCACGACGCAGGGGTGCCGCAGGCGCCCCATCGCAGGGGGCATGGTCAGGGTTCCCGCGAGACTGAAGCCGGGCGCCGGAATGATGACGTCGGTGTCGGTGGGATTCCGCACGGGTTGCGGGCGCGTGGCAACCCCCGCGAGATCCGAGCGGACGACGCGGAGCCCTGCGCTGGGCATCTCCAGCCGGACGAGCCGTGCGCGCGAATCGATCGTGACGGTGCCGGCAAGCGGGCTGCCGGGGTTCTGAAACACGAGCTCGTAGCGCCGCGCGGCAATCGGTCCTGCCGGCGACGGCAGCTGTTCGCGCGTGAGGCTGTTCACGCTCACGCGCACCTCGCCCTGCGGCGGCACGTAGGCGTGGAGCTCCGTCCCGGGCTCGGTTGTAGCAAGTCGCGCGGCAAGCGCTTCGTATCCTGCGAAGAACGTGTTCGACAACACAATCGTGCGGGCCGACACCTGGTCGGTCTTCGACGTCGTCGTGCCGTTCTGCGTGATTTCGTTGATCGCCGTCGTCATGCCGAACGACGTGCCGAGGGCAATCGGCCGGGCACCCTGCGTCGCCTCGATGCGAAGCTCCGTCGGCTGCCAGTCGCTGGTGTACTTCACCTCGGCGCGATTGACGGTCAGGTTCAGCGGCTGCGCGAACTGCGCCGTCGAGGAGATGACCCACGTCGACCCGCTGCGTGCGAGGCGCACGTGCTCCACGCCGACGCGCGTCCCCGCGAGGAACACCGTGAACTCGACGTCCCCTTCCGCGGGCGTCTGCGTGGAAGCCGGCGGCGATTGGGCGGCGACGGCCGTGGCCAGGACTGCCGCGAGCACGGCGGCGGTACAATGACGAAAGAGCTGCATTTACTCAGGATACCAGCAACCTGCATGTCCTCAGTTGACGACTACCGCGTGCTTCGAGAGGCGGCCGGACTGATCGATCGCTCATCGTCTCGAGGACGACTCCGTCTCACCGGCGCCGATCGCCGCGCCTATCTGCAGGGGCTCCTCACGAACGATGTCGCCGCGCTGAGTTCCGGCACCGGCTGCTACACCGCGTACCTCACACCGCAAGGCCGGATGATTGCAGACATGCGCGTGTTCGAGCTCGGAGACGCGCTCCTCGTCGATCTCGACGATGACGTCGCAGAGACGGTGCGCTCGCGGTGGGAGCAGTTCATCTTCAGCGAGGATGTCAGCGTAGAGGCGGTGTCTGCATCGACCGCGCAAATCGGCGTATACGGACCGCGCGCGGCGCTCGTGCTCGAGTCCGCGTTCGCGACAGGGGGTACGCCTGGCGAGCCGTTGCCTGACGCTGACATGCTGCAGGCGATGACGATGCACGCGAACAGCCGCTGGGATTTTCACGGAGCCCCTGCGTTCGTGCTTCGGAGTGACGATGTGGGGGTAGACGGCTTTGATGTCGTCGTGCCGATGCAGCAGAAGCCGCAGCTCGTGCAACTGCTCACCGATGCGGGAGCCGCCATGGTAGGGACGGAAGCGGTCGACATCTGTCGCATCGAGGCGGGCCGCCCCCGCTTTCATGTCGACATGGACGAGAACACGATTCCGCTCGAAGCGGGCATCGAAGACCGCGCGATCAGCCTGACGAAGGGCTGCTACGTCGGTCAGGAGATCGTCATCCGCGTGCTGCACCGGGGGCACGGACGCGTCGCGCGGAGGCTCGTCGGATTCCTGTTCGATTCAGCGGCTGCCGTTCCTGCGCGCGGCGAGAAGGTGATGTCAGGGGAGCGCGAGATCGGCGCGATCACGAGTGCGGTGACATCACCGGCGCTGGAGCGTCCGATTGCGCTCGGCTACGTGCAGCGAGACTTCGTTCAACCGGGCACTTCCGTCAGCGTCAGTGGCTCTCCGGTTACGGTCTCTGCGTTGCCATTTGTTGGCTGACCTAAAGGTCAGCACCACCGAGAGCTGACCTGAAGGTCAGCACTACCGAGAGCTGACCTGAAGATCAGCACTACCGAGAGCTGACCTGAAGATCAGCACTACTGGACCGCGGTGGTGCGGTAATACATTCAGGTTATCCACCCACACGCTGAACGCGGCGATAATGTCTCCCCTTTCGATGCGTTCACATCACCTCTTTCGAGCCGTCCGGGCGGGATTCTTCCTCCTGCTCCTCAACAGCGCTTACATCGCGTCGTCGGCCGCGCCCTCGCTGGTCTATTACTCAAACATCGCGACACACGTGCTGCTTGGCGCCGCAGTGACGATCGGTGCGCTGGCCTGGTGGATCGGGGTTCGGCCGCGCATCCCGCTGTTCAGCGTGCTCGTCGCCGCGCTCTTCCTTGCCGCGATTGCCGCCGGCGTGTGGCTCGCGGCCGTGGGTGCCACTCGAGCGCATCAGCTCGTCATCGACGTGCACCGCGGCCTCGCGATCGTGGCGACGCTGGCCTTTGCCGCATGGACGGCGGCGTACGCTGCGCACGCCGCGACGCCGCGCGGCCGCCGCATGGCGATCACCGGCACGGCCCTGCTCGTCCTCGCTGTCGCGCTCCCGGTCGTCATCAAGGTGATCGCCAAGCGGCAGTGGCAGGAGAAATACCGGATCGTCAACCCGCAGGTGCCGCCGCTTGCGATGGAGAACGAAGGGGGCGGCCGCGGAACGCCATTCTTTCCTTCCTCCGCGAAGACGAACGTCGGCGGCACGATCCCGTCGAACTTCTTCATGACGAGCAAGACGTGCGAGCGCTGCCACAAGGACATCTACGATCAGTGGAACTCGTCGGCGCACCACATGTCGTCGTTCAACAATCAGTGGTATCGCAAGTCGATTGAATACATGCAGGACGTCGTCGGCACCGCCCCCTCGAAATGGTGCGCCGGCTGCCACGATCATGCGGTGTTCTTCAACGGCCGGTTCGATCGGCCGATCAAGGAACAGATCGACACGCCCGAAGCGCAGGCCGGGCTGTCGTGCACCTCCTGTCACTCGATCGTTCACGTCGGCAGCACGATGGGCCAGGGGGACTTCATGATCGAGTACCCGCCGATGCACGACCTGGCGGCGAGCGACAACCCCTTCCTCAAGTGGGCGCACGACACGTTGACGTATCTCGCGCCCGAGCCGCACCGGAACACGTTCCTCAAGCCGTTCCATCGCGATCAGACGGCGGACTTCTGCTCGTCGTGTCACAAAGTCCACCTCGATGTGCCCGTGAACGGATACCGCTGGATCCGCGGCTTCAACGACTACGACAACTGGCAGGCGTCCGGGATTTCGGGACAGGGAGCGCGCTCCTTCTATTACCCGCCGAAATCGATGCGCTGCGCGGATTGCCACATGCCGCTCGTCGCCTCGAACGATCCGGCCGCGAAGAACGGGAAGATTCGATCGCACCGTTTCCCCGGCGCGAACACGGCCCTGCCGTACGTCAACCGGGACGCGGCGCAGCTCAAGGCGGTGCAGGACTTCCTGCGCGACGGCGCCGTCTCGGTCGACGTGTTCGGGATTGCACGCGGCGCCGCGCCGGGAGCCAGTGAAGAGGACACGACGAGGCGGGGATCCGAGCCGCGGCTCGCGAGCACGTTCGCCGTCGGCGAAGAATCGTCGCAGTTCGGGGCTGCGGGCGTCAGCAACGCGCCGCCGGTCGAAGTGATCGGGCCGCTCGACAGGGTTCCGGTCACGGTGCGTCGCGGCGAGTCGGTTCGCGTCGAGGTCGTCCTTCGCACCCGCAAGGTCGGCCACTTCTTCCCGGGCGGCACCGTCGACGCGTTCGACGTGTGGGTGGAGTTCGAGGCGACCGACGATCGCGGGCGTGTGCTCCTGCACAGCGGCGGTGTCGCCGACGATGGAAGGGGGCCCGTCGATCGAGGCGCGCACTTCTATCGCAGCCTGCAGCTCGACGAACATGGCAATCAGATCAACAAGCGCAACGCCTGGATGGCACGCTCCGTCGCCTATGTCCGCCTCGTCCCTCCGGGCGCCGCCGACACGATCCACTACCGTCTCGACGTGCCGAAGGACGCGGGGGACCGCATCTACCTGAAAGCGAACGTGAACTACCGCAAGTTCACGTGGTGGAACACGCAGTGGGCCTTTGCTGGCATCCGCGATCCGCACGATGCGCAGCCGGCCGTCGCGCGGTCGTACGATGATGGCCGATGGCTGTTCACGGGGGACACCTCGAAGGTGTCGGGAAAGATTAAAGCGATCCCGGATATTCCGACGACCGTGATGGCGCAGTCGCAGGCCACCCTGTCGGTGGTGCCCCAGGGGAGCGCAGTTGATGGCGCGAAGCCGTTCCTGGACAAGACGGTGCGCGAGCGGTGGAACGATTACGGGATCGGCCTGCTGCTGCAGGGGGACTTGAAGGGCGCGGAGGCCGCGTTCCTGAAGGTGACGGCGATGGATCCGCCGTACGCGGATGGCCCGGTGAACGTTGCGCGCGCGCGCATCCAGGAGGGGAACGTCGAAGCGGCAATCGAGATGCTCGAGAAGGCGCTGAAGATCGATCCGGAGCTCGCGAAGACGCATTTCTTCATGGGCACCGCGCTCAAGACGCTCGGCCGCTACGACGAGGCGCTGACGCATCTGCGCGCGGCCGCGGCGAAGTACCCGCGCGACCGCGTGGTCCTCGACCAGATGGGACGCGTCCAGTTCCTGCAGCGCCAGTTCACGGAAGCGGTCGCGACGTTCCAGCGCGCGCTGCTCGTCGATCCCGAGGATCTGCAGGCGCACTACAACCTGATGCTCTGTTACCAGGGCCTCGGGAAGGCCGAGCTCGCCGCGCGCGAGCAGAAGCTCTACATGCGGTTCAAGGCGGACGAGTCCGCACAATCGATCACGGGCGCGTACCGGCTGAAATCTCCCGAAGACAACAACGAACGCCAGCAGATCCACGAGCACCGTGCCAACAAGAACTTTCGTTAGCGTCATTGCGTACGCGCTCACACTTGGGGTCGGCCTTCATGGCGTCTCGCGAGCGAGCGACCGCGAAGCGAGCCACGCGAACGGAGCGGGGCACCGGGCCCCCGCGAGTGAGCGTGTAAGGGGTCTGGGGACGAAGTCCCCAGATCAGAGAACGCCCGTCAGCTTCGTCGATGTCACCTTGCACGCCGGCATAAAGTTCGTTCACACGAGCGGCGCGTACGGCAGGAAGCTGCTGCCCGAGACGCTCGGGTCCGGGTGTGTATTCCTTGACGCGGACGGCGACGGCTGGCAGGACATCTTCCTGATCAACTCCACGGCGTGGCCGGGCCACAAGACGGGACGATCGACCTCCGCCCTCTACCGAAACAACCACGACGGCACCTTCATCGACGTGACGCGCGGTTCCGGTCTCGACGTCGAGATGTATGGGCTCGGCGGCGCCGCTGCGGACTTCGATAACGACGGCACGGTGGACCTGTATGTCGCGGCGCTCGGCGGAAACCACCTGTTCCGGAACGCTGGCGCTGGAAAATTCGCGGACGTGACCGCGGCGGCCGGCGTCGCGAGCCGCGGCTTTTCGACGAGCGCGGTGTGGTTCGACTACGACAACGACGGCAAGCTCGATCTGTTCGTCGCGCACTACGTTGACTGGTCGGTCGACAAGGATCTGTTCTGCACGCTCGATGGAAAGAACAAGTCCTACTGCACGCCGGAGTCCTACAAGGGCCAGAGCCCGACGCTGTTCCACAACCGCGGAAACGGCACGTTCGAGGACGTGACGAAGAAGGCAGGGCTGTACGACGCGACGTCCAAAGGACTGGGCGTGGCGATGCTCGACTTCGACAGCGACGGGAAAATGGATCTGTTCGTCGCGAACGACACGCAGCCGAATCGCCTGTATCGAAACAACGGCAACGGGACGTTCAGCGACGTGGCGATGGGCGCGGGCGTCGCGTTCAGCGAAGCGGGCGTCGCTCGCGCGGGCATGGGCGTCGACGCGAGCGACTACGACGGCTCGGGCCGTCCCAGCCTGATCATCGGGAACTTTTCGAACGAGATGATGGCGCTCTATCACAACGAGGGCACCGGGCTCTTCATCGATGAAGCGCCTCAATCGGAGATCGGGCGTTCATCGCTGCTGACGCTCACCTTCGGGTGCTTTTTCTTCGACTACGATCTCGACGGCCGGCCGGACATCTTCGCGGCCAACGGCCATGTCGCCGACGACATCGAGCGCGTGCAGTCCCGCGTCCGCTACGCGCAGCGCCCGCACCTGTTCCGCAATGCCGGCCCGAGGAAGTTCGAGGAGGTGAGCGCGCAATCCAGCGCGTTCGCGCAGTCTCTCGTCGCCCGCGGCGCGGCGTACGCGGACTACGACGCCGACGGCGACCTCGACATCCTCGTCGCGACAAACAACGGGCCCGCCCACCTGTTCCGCAACGATGGCGGCAACGCCAATAACTGGCTGCGCATCAAGACGGTCGGGACGACATCGAACCGCGATGGAATCGGCGCCCGGGTGGAGCTCATGCTGGCCGGGGGCGGAAAGCCGTGGCAGATCGTGAAGACCGGATCGAGCTACGCGTCGCAGAGCGAGCTGCCGCTCACGTTTGGCCTGGGCTCCGCGCGCGAAGTCTCCGGCATCCGCGTGAAGTGGCCGAGCGGGCGCGTTGATACAATCGGGGCGGTGAAGGGGAACCAGACCGTCACTATTGAAGAAGGAGCGGGCCTGTTGACGGCCGCCCCGATTCGCCGGTCCGGCCGCGCCAGTAGTCCCGGCCTATAGGGGCCCGGCCATAAATAATGTCCCGCCTGCTCGCGTGGATCGCGCTCGCGGCGCTGCTGTCACTGCCGGTGGTTGGCCTTAAGACAGCCGCGGTCCGCCTGAAGGCGGACACTACGGACGTGGTCCAACAGCCGCCGCCGGATCGAGAAGCCGCATATCGCCGCAACAACGTCGGCGTTGCCCTGCTCGAGCAATATCAGTACGAATCCGCGGCCTCGGCATTCAGGGACGCGCTCCGCATCGATCCATCGCTGGCGCTCGCGCGCCTGAACCTGGCAATCGCGCTCTACTACGTGCCCGATCTGGCGGGCGCTGCCCGCGAAGCCACCGAAGCGGCGCGCCTGCTGCCGTCGGCTGCGCAGCCCCTCTATATTCTTGGACTGATCGCGCGCGCCGATAATCGCGAGGCGGATGCCGCGCGTTTCTTCGAGCAGGTGCGCGAGCTCGACGCACGCGACACCGGGGCCGCGATCAACCTCGCGCAGATCTATCTCCAGCAGCGGAAGTACGCAGAAGCGGCCGTGGCCCTGCGCCCGGCGGTCGCTGACGAGCCCTTCAACGTCACCGCCGCATACAACCTCGGGCTCGCGCTCACGCGTGCGGGACAGGCGGACGAAGGCCGGCAGATGATGGAGCGCTCGCAGGCGCTCCGCGCGACCGGTTACGGGACGACCTTGTCGAACACGTATCTCGAACAGGGCCGCTACGCGGAAGCGGTCGCCTCGACGGGAGCGGAAGCTGACCTCGTGGACGCGGCAACGCCGCCGGTGACGTTCAGCATGGCGCCGCTCGTCGAGATCGCCGGACAGGCGGATGCGCCGGGTGGATGCGTAGCGGCGTTCGACGCCGACGGCGACGCGGATCTCGATCTGTTCGTCGCGCGCGGATCCACGCAGCGCCTGTTCCGGAACGACCGCGGCGCCTTCATCGACATCACCGGCGCCTCGAACCTCGCGACGGTGCCCCCGTCGTCGATTCCTTCGGCGTGCGTCGCGGGTGACGTGAACAACGACGGGCTCGCGGACCTGTTCGTCCTGCGAACCGGCAAGAGCAGCCTGTATCGGAACGGGCAGGGTGCGCGCTTCACGGATGTGGCCGCAGAGTCGGGAATTCCCGGCGATCTCTCGTCGCCAGCTGCTGCCGCGCTGGCCGACGTCGATCACGACGGGGATCTCGACGTCGTGATCGCCCCGCTGCTGCTGTTGCGTAACAACGGGAACGGCACGTTCACGGACATCACGCGCGCCGCGGGTCTGACCTCGGCCGCTCACGCGATCGCGATCGTCCCGACAGACTTCGACAATCACCGCGACCTCGATCTCCTGATCGTCAATGCGGATGCGGCGCCGATGCTGTTCAAGAACCTGCGCGACGGCACATTCAAGGATGTCGCCGGCGAGGTGGGGCTGGCCGACGCGTTCCAGAGCGGCGACCGAATTACCGCGGTCGCGGCCGCCGACGTGAACAAGGACGACTATCCGGATTTCTTTTTCGGCCGTGCCGGGGCACCCGGAGTGCTGGCTCTCAGCAGCCGCGGCGGGCGCTACAGCGTCGCACCGCTGGCTGCGAGCGCCGCCGGCGCATCTGCGGCGCAGCTGTTCGACTACGACAACGACGGCTTGATCGACCTCGTCACGTGGACCGCTGACGGTCCTCACGTCGCGCGCAACATCGGGAAGAGCTGGACCGACGTCACCGCCTCCGCGGCTGCCTCGCGCGGCGCATTACCGGCGTCCGCTGCGTCCATCGTTGTCGCTGACATCGATTCCGATGGCGACAGCGATGTCGTGCTCCAGCCCGCCGGCGGCGGCGTGATGGCATGGCGCAACGGCGGAGACGCGCGCAACAACTTCGTGCGCGTGCAGCCGAAAGGACGCGTCAGCAATCGATCGGGAGTCGGATCGAAAGTTCAGATCCGGGCGGGAAGTCTCACCCAGCGCGTCGAGACGTCGGCCGCGTCCCCCGCGGTCGCGCCGGCCGACGTCATCTTCGGTCTCGGCAAGCGCGCTGGCGCCGATGTCGTTCGCGTTCTATGGCCATCGGGTACGGTGCAGGCAGAAATTGGCCAGCCGTCGTCAACGACGGCCGGCCTGAAGGCCGGCACCACCGAAGTGGGCGTGAAGGCCGGCACCACCGAAGTCATCGAGGAGCTCGATCGCAAGCCGTCGTCGTGCCCGTTCCTGTTCACATGGAATGGCGAGCGGTTCGAGTTCGTCACCGACTTCATGGGGGGCGGCGAGATGGGCTACTGGGAAGGGCCCGGAGCGCGGAACACGCCCGACCCGCTGGAATACGTGCGCATCCGAGGCGATCAGTTGAAGCCGAAAGATGGGCGCTACGAGATCCGCGTCACGAACGAGCTCGAGGAGACGCTGTTCGCGGACCGGCTGCAGCTCATGTCCATCGCGCATCCGTCGGACATCGAGGTATATGCAAACGAGGGAATGACGGAACCGCCGAAGCCATTCGTGCTATTCGGCGCCAGGAACATTACCGCGCCTCTGCGCGCGTCCGACGAACACGGGCACGACGTCCTCGACCGTCTTGCGTCGATCGATCGGCGGTATCCGGATGATTTCGACCTGAAACGTTTCCGCGGATATGCGGTGGAGCATACGCTGACGTTTGACATCGGCGATCGCGAATCGCCGCTGCTGCTGCTCACCGGCTGGACCGATTACGCGTTCTCCAGCGACAACCTCGGCGCGCACCAGGCCGGACTGTCGCTCGCGTCCCCTTCGCTGCAGGTGAAGGACGCGGCGGGCGCGTGGCGGACCGAGATCGCGGATATCGGCATTCCCGTTGGCCGCCCGCAGACGGTCGTCGTCGACCTGACGGCGCGACTGCGGCGGGGCGAACACGAACTCCGCATCGTGACGAACATGCGCATCTACTGGGACCAGGTGCGCGTCGGCACGAAGGTCGCGACCAACGGCTTCTCGCGTACCACCCGGACGACCCTTCGCGCGGACTTGCGCGAGCGCGGCTTCTCCGCAGAGTTGAAGCCGGACGGCCGAGAGCCGCTCACGTACGACTACCAGCGCGTGTCGACCCTCTCGCCGTGGAAGACGATGGCTGGCCGTTACACGCGCACCGGTGACGTCCGTCCGCTGCTCGCGCGGACCGACGACATGTTCGTGATCGCGAAGGCCGGTGACGAGGTGTCGCTGTCGTTCGATGCACCGTCGTCACCGTTGCCGGACGGATGGACGCGGACGTTCCTGCTCGTTGCCGACGGCTTCAGCAAGGAAATGGATGTCAATTCGGCGAGCCCCGATCGCGTCGAGCCGCTTCCATTTCATGCGATGTCGCAATACCCGTATGGTCTGTCCGAGAAGTACCCGGATTCCGCCGCGCACCGGCAGTACCAAGCGCGCTACAACACGCGCCCGGTTGTCAGGTAAATGCTTCCGTAGTGGGCCTGCCTTTGTCGGCGTGGGCGCCCTTTATGGGCGACCATCACCGCAAATCGTCGGCCGACTTCGCCCCGTAGAATTCGTACCACGGATGCGCGGCCTTCAGGCGCTCGTTGACGTTGTTGATGTTCTTCACCCCTTCGTCCTCGAGCCACTTCCGGAAGGCGGCGCCCCCCTGTTTGCCATAGACGGCGATCCCGTCCTTCCACGTCGCGCGGCCGCACAGCACGCCCGAGAACTTCGTCCCGGCTTCCGCCGCGAGCTCCAGCGCTTCGGTGAACTCGGGGTTGCTGACGCCGGCTGAGAGATAGATGAACGGCTTGGTCGAGACGTCAGCGGCGCGGCGAAAGTGGTCCATCGCTGCCTTCTTCGAATACGCGCTCTGGCCGGCCGAGACCTTCGCCCCTTCGACGAACTTCATGTTCACCGGCACTTCGACCTTCATCACGTCGACGCCGTAGCGATCGTTGGTGAACTCCTTCATCGCGCCGATCACGATCTCCGGCTTCTTCTTCGCGTACTCGAGTCCCTTCTCGTCCGCCCCTTCCTGGTAGCCGACGAACTCGAGGAAGAACGGGATGTCGTTCGCGCGGCACTCGTCGCCGATGCGCTCCACCCATGCGTGCTTGTGATCGTTGATCTTCTTCGAATCGAACGGCGTGTAGTAGAGCAGGATCTTCAGGCAATCCGCCCCCGCTTCCTTCAGGCGGCGCACGGACCAGTCGTCGAGCAGGTCGGGCAGGCGTCCCGGCGTGTTCGCATCGTAGCCGGTCTTCTCGTACGCGAGGAGCAGCCCGGCCCCGGACGCGCGGCGCTTGCTCGCGGGCAGGCCCCACTCGGGGTCGAGGAGGATCGCGCTCGCGTGCTTCGTGAGCACTTCCGTCACGAGCGACTTGAATTCCTCCATCTCGTGATCGCTCACGTCGGATCCTTTTTCCTTCGCGAGAGACTTCTTCAGTGATCCGCGCTGATCCATCGCCGCCGCCGCGATCACGCCGCGATTGTTCGCGACCGCCTTCATGCCTGCCAGCTTGCCCGGTGTGATTTTCACGTTCGAGTTCCTCTTTCTTCCGCCCTGAAGGCGGAAGCCACAAATAACAACCCAAGTAAGAACCGTAGCTTCCGCTTTCTTCCGCCTGAAGGCGGAAGCCACAAATAACACCCAAGTAAGAACCGTAGCTTCCGCCTTCAGGCGGAAGATCGACTGGATCGATAAACCGCTATTTTACTGTAACGGGGAAGTTGTAATCCTCCGTCACCATCGCGCCGACCGCGCGAGCGACAATTTCGTCGACCGGCAGCGTCGCTTCCGCGCGCTCGATGTCGATCAATCGAGCTTTCGTCGCGGGATGGCGCGGCGTGAAAAGCGTGCAGCAGTCCTGGTCGGGAATGATGGACACCTGGTAGGTGCCGAGCCGCTGCGCCTCCGCGGTGATCTCGTCCTTGTCGGTCCCGACGAGCGGCCTCAGCACCGGCATCGTCACGACGCGGTTGATCGTCGCGAGATTCTCGAGCGTTTGCGATGCGACCTGTCCGACGACTTCCCCCGTCACCAGCGCCTGCGCGCGCTGCTGGCGTGCAATGTGCTCCGCGATCCGCATCATGAGGCGGCGGTAGATCACGACGCGCAGCGGCGGCGCGACGCTCAGCGTGACCTGCTGCTGGATGTCGCCGAACGGCACCAGGAAGAGCCGCGAGTGGAACTGGAACTCCGCGAGGATCCGCGCGAGCTCGCGCGTTTTCTCCTGCGACGCCCGCGACAGGATCGGATAGCTGTGGAAGTGGACGAGCAGCACGCGGCAGCCGCGTCGCATCAGCCGCCACGCGGCGACAGGCGAATCGATGCCGCCCGACAGCAGGCACGCCACCTTCCCGCTGACGCCGACAGGTAATCCGCCCGCGCCGCGCTCCTTGCCGAAGTAGTAGAACGCCTGGTCGGTGAGCGCCTCCACGTGAATCGTGAACTCCGGCTCATCGAGGTTGACCGTCCAGCCGCGCGCCTCTTTGATCCGCCCTCCGACCTCGCGTTCGAGTTGCGGCGACGTGAGCGGGAACCGCTTGTCGGCGCGGCGTGCAGACACTCGGAATGTGCGGACGTCACGGTCGCCGAGATCCTT
>WNGF01000752.1_pt1 | contig 47801 bp, 37 predicted proteins | sample 5400641 | NCBI WGS metagenome assembly WNGF01 (sample SAMN13153371, study PRJNA577476) | soil metagenome | isolation source: 80 cm soil or saprolite under grassland replicate 2 | place: USA:California | collected 2016-06-15 | reverse complement strand
CTGCGGAAAATCGATGCGGGAGACAAGAGCAATGTAGAAACTCGTGATTATCGACCCAGCCTAACGGCGCACCGCTGCCGAGAAAACAATTCTTGCCAGCTTAAGCCGGTCTCTACGAATCAATCGCGGATTTTGGGTATACGCAAATCCATGTATAAATGCCTATATATGTGTATACTCTTCAGGCGTGGATCCCGTAAAAAACCCTTTTTCACCAGGAGCTGGCTCTCCGCCACCTGAATTAGTAGGGCGTGATAGCATCCTGGATGAGGCTCGGATCTTGTTGGCTCGTGTGAAGGCCAAGAAACCTGAGAAGAGCCTATTTCTTACGGGTTTGCGCGGGGTGGGTAAAACCGTGCTTCTGAATGAAGTCGAACGATTAGCCCGCGGAACTGAATATCGCACAATCTCAATAGAAGCGTATGAGGACAAGCCGTTAGGCCCACTCATTGCGCCTTATCTGCGCACTCTGCTTTTCGAGCTTGATCGCATCGCCGGAGCGGGAGATAAGGTTAAGCGAGGCCTCCGCGTATTGCGCAGCTTCCTTGGCGGTCTCAAGCTCACTTACAACGACATTACTGTAGCCTTGGACATCGACCCAGAAAAAGGCTCGGCGGATAGCGGCGAGTTGGAAATTGATTTACCAACTCTTTTCACTGCGATTGGTGAAGCCGCCGAAGACCGAAACTGTGCAGTGGCAATCTTCATTGATGAGATTCAATACTTCAGCCCAAAAGAACTTGGAGCGTTGATCATGGCCATGCATAAAGTCCAGCAACGGCAGCTCCCACTCGTTCTATTGGGAGCAGGATTACCCATTCTTCCAGGCTTAGCTGGCGAGGCGAAATCATACGCGGAGCGACTCTTCAGCTTTCCCGATGTCGGCGCCCTGTCGGAAGAGGACGCTGCAAAGGCTCTGCGCGAGCCTGCTAAAGCCGTCGGAGTTGCTTTCGAGCCATTGGCGCTTAAGGAAGTATTTCGACTCACGAAGGGCTATCCCTACTTCCTTCAAGAATGGGGATACCAGGCTTGGAACCTTGCGGCAGCGAGTCCAATTACACTGCAGATAGTTAACAATGCTACCGCCACGGTTATCACACGTCTCGACCAGAATTTTTTTAGGGTACGCTATCACCGCCTTACCCCGAGCGAAAAGAATTTTCTGCGGGCGATGGCACAGTTGGGCCCGGGTGCCGCTCGCACGGGCGATATTGCTGACGCCCTAGGCGTGAAAGTAACGAGTCTCGGTCCTGGGCGAGCGAAGTTGATCCGAAAGGGGATGATTTACAGTCCGGCCCACGGTGACATGGCCTTCACGGTACCGCTGTTTGATGAGTTCATGATTCGCGCCATTCCCCACTTCGAGTCCGCGGCGACCAAAGATCCTAACCACGGGGATATTAGATCCTAACCACGGGGATATTTAATGGATTTCCGAATCGCAGATACTTTTACCGATAGCCTCGCTAAACTCACAGGGGATGAACAAAAGGCTGCGAAGACGACCGCCTTTGAGCTTCAGATGAATCCCGCGCACCCTAGCATGAGCTTTGAGAGAGTAGACCGCGCAAAGGACAAGAACTTTTGGTCCGCTCGAGTTAGCAGAGACCTGCGCCTGATAGTGCATAAAAGCGGCGGAAGCCTAATCTTATGCTATGTGGCCCATCACGATCCTGCCTACCAGTGGGCTGAGCGAAGGAAAGTCGAAGTCCATCCGACGACTGGAGCAGCGCAGTTGATCGAGTTACGCGAAACGGTGAAAGAAATCGCGATACCGAAATACGTTGAGGTCGAACAACCGGTACTTGCGAAACCCGCTTTGTTCGCGCACATCTCAGACGAAGTTCTGCTGGGCTATGGCGTACCAACTGATTGGCTGAAAGATGTACGCCAGGCCAATGAAGACTCAATCTTAGACCTGGCCGACCATTTACCGGGGGAAGCAGCCGAGGCACTGTTGAATTTAGCCACCGGTAAGACTCCGCCTGTGCCGCAACCAGCCGCGGTGGGCGCTGATCCCTTCGAGCATCCTGATGCGCAGCGCCGCTTTCGCGTAATGAGCAATGTCGAGGAGTTGGAGCGAGCGCTTGAATACCCGTGGGAGAAATGGAGCGTCTTTCTTCATCCGGCGCAACGCGAGTTAGTTAAAGGAGATTACAGCGGGCCAGTTCGAGTGTCGGGTTCGGCAGGAACCGGGAAAACAATTGTCGCGCTGCACCGGGCCGTTCATTTGGCCCGCACTCATCCTGATGCGCGGATCCTGCTCACCACGTTCTCCCACACGCTGGCAAATGCTTTGCAAGTAAAACTGAGACGCCTCATAAGCAACGAGCCCCGTCTCGGTAGTGAGTCAAGCAACAAAGTCTCAATCGACCAACAACGCGATCCTATATCCAGTGGTCTTGGTAACCTTCGCGAATTGATTGCGAACGCCGCTTATCTGTCTCAATGGCGTGGCACTAAGAGAGGACTTTTGCTCTTTCTACAAATTGCAACGGGTACGAGCAATTTCGAGATAGAGGAGCAAACCACCGGAGCTAACGCTCCGCCGCGATCCTTTCACATTCGCGTTCGGGCGCCGAGAGAGACTGAGCTGCATCGTGCGTTGATCGAACGAATCATCCAATTAGAAAAACCGGCCTACGTTACCTATGAACTTGATTTCCCGTCGCCGGGCCATTGAATTCGGCGGCCTGAATCTGCTGACAGCAGAGACTATAAGCAACAGGGAGGAATTGGGTGGCGAATATCAGTGCGATCACAACTGCTAATGACAGGATCACGCTTGATCCAAACAGGCACGGGGAAGTGGTCTTCACGGTTACAAGTCTTGTTTCCCGGCCACTGCGCGGTCTCGCCAAACTGAAATCGCTGGGTGATACCAAACAGCAGTGGTTGACGTTGGCAGGTGAAGGTGAGCGCGACTTTGCAGTTGGCGCTACGCACCAGTTTATGGTGCGGTTGGATGTTCCCGCAAACATCCCACCAGGCAAGTATCCCTTTAGGCTGGACCTCGTCTCATCGAGGAATCCCGACGAAGACTTTACCGAAGGACCGACCGTAACGGCGGAGGCGTTGCCGGCCAAGCCTAAACCACCGTCCAAAGCATGGATTGTTCCGCTAGCGCTCATAGCTCTGTTGGTGATCGCAGGCGCAATCGTTCTGATCATCAGGAAACTCGAGCATAAGGCTGAAGCACCGCGCGGCAAGTCAGTGGTCCATATTATGACGCTCGGCCACGAAAGTGCAGGCAAAACTACTTTAACCTCGGCGATCACGAAGGTTCTGTCAAAAACAGGCGGCGTTAGGTTTATACCCTATGACCAAATTAAGAATCCGCCCGAAGATAGAGTGCAGGGAGTCACAATTGCGGCCGCGCAAGTAGAGTATGAAACTGCCAAGGCTCATTACGTCCATTGGGACTGTCATGGTGCGGCTGATTTTGAAAAGCTGTTAAATTCAGATGGGGTAATACTGGATGGAGCGATACTTGTAGTTTCAGCAGAAGATGGACCGATGCCTCAGACGCGTGAACATCTTGATCTGGCAAGAAAGAAAGGCTTGAAGTCAATCGTCGTTTACTTAAACAAGATCGACAAAGTCGCCGATGCGGAGTTACTGCAGTTGGTGGAGTTGGAGATAAAAGAGTTGGCCGCCGCTTACGGTTTCAAAGATGAGGGAATTACACTGATTCGCGGCAGTGCCCTGATGGCACTCAACGAAACGAACGATGAGATCGGCAAAGAGTCGATAATCAGATTATTGGGAGCCCTTGACAACCATTATGTAAAGTAAGCGGTGACCTAATTTCAACTCTCCGCGCTACCTCCGCGTCCTTTGCGTCTCCGCGGTTCTGTTTTTTGCTAATTCACCGCCGAGACGCAAAGGACGCGGAGGTGGCACAGAGAAAAACTCAAATTGGGGCGCCACCGTTAAGTAAGCCCGTTGGATAGCTGATCCGGTAAGGCTCTGAACATGGAGATCAGGCATGGCTAATATCTTTGCGATTACTACTGCCAGCGACACCATTAAGCTGAATGAGCAACGGCACGGTGAGGTAGTTTTCACGGTCACTGACACTGTTGCACGTCCCCTTCGCGGCCTCGCGAAGCTCAAGGCGCTGGGCGATACGAAGCAGCAATGGTTGAGGTTGGCCGGCGAAAGCGAAAGAGACTTTGCGGCCGGCGGCACGCAACAGTTTACCGTCATGCTGGACATTCCGCCCGGCGCGCCACCAGGCAAGTATGGTTTCCGCCTTGATGTCGTTTCCAGCAATAATCCAGACGAGGATTTTACTGAGGGACCAACTGTCACTGCTGAACTCCTACCTGCCAAACCACCCGCGCCGTCAAAGGCTTGGGTCATTCCAGTCGCATTGATTGTGTTGGTGCTTATCGTCGTCGCAATTGTGCTGATTGTAACCAGAAACAAGAAGGTGAAAGTGCCACCAGTTGAGGGTCAGAAAATTGAGCAGGCCCGCGACTCTCTAACGAAGGCTCAGCTTAAATTCAATGAGGAGCAAGTGCCCGCCATCGATCCTACACAAGTGGGAACGGTCAAGAGTGCTCTCCCTAAACCTGGAGAAGGAGTGGACCCCGGTTCAACGGTTGCGCTCCAAGTGTACGTTCCAGGCAAAGTTGTAGTACGGAAGGTTTTAGGCAGCACACTTGAGCAAGCGAAAGTGGTGCTCGAGCGGGAGCAGTTCTTAAAGGTGACAGTGGCAGATCAACCGGTGGCTTCTCTAACGTACCACGCGGGACAAGTGGCTGAACAAAACCCTGGAGAAGGCACACAAGTTGAGGCCGGTTCGCCCGTCAATCTCACGCTCGCTGGAAGCACAGTCAGAGTGCCGCTGGGGATGGTCGGCAGAGGACTACAGAATGCGATGCAGTTGATCGTGACGGCCAAGTTGAACCTCAACCCTGTGGTAGGTGAGAAACTGGACGGCCCTGTTGTGAGAGTGGAACCGGCGGAAACCACCCCAGTACTCGAGGGAACGAAGGTCACTCTTTATGTGCTACGAGCGCCATGCGTAACGCCCTTGTGCTTGGAACTGCGAGACAGAATGAATCGGGCTGCCGGAAACCTGCTTCAACCCCTTCCGTCGCCGTGAGGCTCTCCAACAAAAGCGCCGATGAGCACCTCAAAAATCGTTATCATCGTTCTCGTCCTGCTGGCCGTATTCTTTGTTGTCGGTGTGGCAATGGGCGTGCACTTTAATGGTCAAGGTCGATCGATCTGCGATGAGAACCAGCCGGGCGACGAATGCGCAAAGAACTGCGAGAAGGCGGGGTGCATTCCCTCATGGACTGAGGGGTTGGGCGAGGCGTTCGCTTCGCTGCGGCCGAAGCTCAAGTCATCTGATCTTTCATCCGTGGATCAACGAGCTCTAGCAGCCGCAATTTTGTCTGCAGTGCCCGTCGCGGTTCACATACCGGCTGCTGAAGCATCCTTTTTCAAGTCAAAAACACGCACTGCAACATTCCGCCTGGTGCAGGGCCTGGCCGCAAAAATAGTCTTCTCTCCCGAATCGCCGCAACTGATAAAAGAAGATGAATTGCGGAAACCGCAGGTATTAAACCTCCCACGCACGCAAAGCAGCAAAGAGAACGACGATCTGCGGCAGGGTTCTTTAGCCATTACCGAGCAAGGAGGAGGCTTGATGATTACGTGCGAAGGTCCCGTACCATGTGAGGTTGAGTTGAAATAAGCAGTCGAGAGGGTTGATCAGACGACTGCTTTCAGTAGGGAAATGACGGCTCCGATTAGAAAGACAATCGCCCAAATCAACGCAATAATCGCAATAACCAGAGCAGCAATCATGTCTGTAATACTTACCAGGAAACCGGGAACGAAGCCGTGCAGAAATCCAATAATGATGTTGGCCAGCAGCGAAGAAAGTACGATAAGCACCAGTCCTTTATTTTGTAGAAATCGCTGATGGGCCAATACCAGAAATATTGCGAAAGCCAGTTTAAGCGCCATTAAAGAACTCAAAACAACTCGTGCCTCTGTAGTTGGGAAATGACCAAAGATCGCGAAGTAGGCGATTGTCCCAAAGATGGGTGAGACCAGAAGTGTAAGCATCAGCATGAGCAATCCAATGGCGACAAAGATCATCGCCACAATGCCAAGACAGCCGAAGAACGATACCAGGACCGTTGCGCAGCCTTGTGTTCGGCCTTGAATGCGTTCCGGGATCAGTAGGGACAAACCCATCAGCAGCACGCTATAGAAAACCAATCCATCGAGTGCCGCCATATAAGAGATGCCATAGCCTGGTGGCGTTTCCGGAACGATATAAGACCCCAGCTCGACCAACAACGCACATAACATCAGAACCAGGGCGACAAAGAAAAACGGTTTGCGCAAATCATCGAGCATGGATTCTTATGTTATCACTACCAGGCCCAACTGTGATTTCGGGGGATAATAAATCATGAATGTCAGGGACTGGTTCTTCGGCCCAAAGGGCTATTGGCTCGGCACATGGATCTCTTTTCTCGTCCTGACAGTTATCGTCGTGCTTCTCGGTACGCTGTTAAATCTGAATTGGTGGGGAGCAGTGACCTGTGATCGGGTCATGAGCTATACCTCCGAACAGTGCGAAGCGATCACCAAGGACGGCTTTCTTAGGCAGCAGGCGAACTTCTGGTCCAACTTTGGGTACGGTGGCGTCGGACTTTTCATCTTCTTCTGTCGCGCCAGCAAGATCGGCAAGGCTGTCGGTCTTGCCTTTGTCTTCCTCGCCATCGGTAGTGGATTGTTTCATGGGACCCTGACTACCTGGGGGCAATACCTCGACATCATGGGCATCGATGTCGTCCTCCTGCTGCTCGTGTTGCATGCCATTTTCTGCACGTGGGAATTGCCACAGGACACCTTGCCAACCATTTCATGGATTGGTTTTTTGACTTTGCTCGGTCTGACCATGGGTTTATTTAAGGGAATTTTTGATTCCACAATGGTTTCTCTTGGAGCCGGCGGAGTCTTGTTTGTGATCGGTGCTTATGGCGCTGGTCGGCGACACGAAGATTGGGGCGACGGGCAGACCCGCTGGAAGCATTGGTTCTGGTTTGGATTGATCGCCGCGGTGCTGTTTGGAGGTGCTGTGGCCTTCAAGTACTTCGACGGAAAGGAGGTGACCGTATTCGCCGCCTGCCAGGACTGCAATCAGTGTAATGGTTGCGAACCGGTTAGCAAAGCTCCGGTTGGGTCATGCAAGGGAACTTGCCCGGGAGCAGAATGCTGCGATACGCGTTGTGCGTGTTGCGAGGATGTTTTTAATGCGGTCGAAGGAAATGGTCATTGCAAGGAAATTAAGCCCCGGGGGCTTTGTTTCGGCACGAACCCGGTCTTTCAGGGACATGCCTTATGGCACGTATTCTCAGCCATGGGTTTGTTTTTCGTCTTCCAGTTCTTCTGGTCGCTCGTTGAACAAGAAGAGACGTAAAGTCACGCCACACACGAGTCATAGTGACGAGGTCAGCACCGTTACGCGTAGCGTCGGGTCAGTGTTCCGCCGACGCATTCTGATCGGGTGAGGTTGACCCGACGAACCACGTGGCGGTACTGACCTCATCCCAATGCAATTCGCGTTTTCACACAATCTCGTTAACGGGTGGGTCACCTTACCTTATAGCAAGCGGCGCCGGATGAAGTCAGTACCACCACGAGCCGCCCTCACTTGACATCTACCTTAACATAAAGTATCTTGACCTCAATGGAAGTATGAATATAGGTAAACTGGAATCGCTAACGGGTGGAAGTGGCGTTCACGTTTTCCTGGTTTTGTGGAAGGCGCAACGTGCGGTTCAGGCCTACGCCGAAAAGAGCATCTCGGAGTTGGAGATGTGCGGCAGCGACTTTGCCGTGCTCGAAGCCCTGCTACATAAAGGGCCGCTTCCCGTTAACGAGATCGGAAAAAAGGTTTTGCTGACGAGCGGCTCGATCACAGTTGCAGTTGACCGTTTAGAGACGAAGGGGTTGGTGGAGCGGCGCGCTCACGGCACCGACCGGCGGGCGCGGATAGTTCATTTGACGAAGGAAGGCAGAAAATTGATCACACGCGCCTACGCCGATCACGCCGCCGACCTGGAGCGACTCGCGTCCGGTTCCCTGACTAAGAAGGAGCGCGAGAGGCTCATCCGCCTGTTGAAGCAGATCGGGTATGAGGCGGCAGGCGCGTCAGCACAAAGTTATGCAGAGAGGACTGGGCGAGTCTTAACTGAAGCTGGCAGAGATCGTACAGAGAGGAGATGTTACGTTGATGGTGAGTGAAGGATTGAGAATTGAGGAGACTCGCGCGGGCGAAGGCCGCACCGTCGCCGGAGTCGTGAACAGCATCGAGACTTTAGAAGGCGAGGGCTTTCTGGTCCGCCGCCCGTTTCCCAAAGCCTCCTTCTCAGAATTTGATCCGTTCCTGTTACTCGATGAGATGGGGCCAATGGAACTTGCGCCCGGTGAAGCGAAAGGCGCGCCGGATCATCCGCATCGGGGATTTGAGACGGTGACCTATCTGCTGTCGGGGGATATGGAGCATAAAGATTCCCGGGGCCACGCCGGACGCCTGAGAGCGGGTGACGTGCAGTGGATGACAGCCGGAGCGGGCGTCGTCCACTCAGAGATGCCGAGTCGCGAGTTCGCACGCGAGGGAGGATATCTGCATGGATTTCAACTTTGGGTGAACCTGCCGCAGCGCGACAAGATGACGAAACCGCGCTACCAGGAGATCTCGAACGCGCAAATCCCTAAAGCGACTTCGGCCGATGGCCTGGTAATGGTGAGTGTGATCGCGGGCGAAGCGATGGGCCAGAAAGCCGTCATTGTGACGCGCACACCAATCATCTATCTGCATTACCAGATCAAGCCCGGCGGCGCCGCCACCCAACAAGTGGCGAGCAACTACAACGCCTTCGCTTACATCGTGGAGGGAGACGGCCTGTTCGGAGCCGCGGGCGAGCGCGCCGGGGACGGGCAGATGGTTCTGTTCGCGCAGGACGGCGACGAAGTGAAAATCGAAAATCCAGCGGACGCGAAGGCCACGCTCGAAGTTTTGCTCATCGCCGGAGTGCCTTTGAACGAACCAATCGCGCGCTACGGGCCATTTGTGATGAACACCGAAGGCGAAATCCGTCAGGCGATTGAAGATTACCGCCAAGGCAGGATGGGCTCCATCAATTCTTGAATGGAGATCTGAATGGATTCTTGAATTTCATTAACATGGGACCTATGCCTTCGGGATTGGCAGGCCAGTTTATCGGCGCACTCGCACAGTCTCACTACTATTGGGTTGTGGGTCAATTACAGTTTCCCACGGAGGGTGAACGGTGGCTAAATGGACTTTTGAACCGGGACACACGGCAGCCGAGTTTCGCGCGCGGCACATGATGGTGACTTACGTCCGCGGCCATTTCAAAAACATTCACGGCACACTTGAGTTTGATCCGGAAAGCCCGAGCAATTCTTCTGTCGAAGTACAGATTGATACCAGGGAAATCTGGACGGGAGTGAAGGAACGTGACGGGCATCTGCGTAGCGCGGACTTTCTTGATGTGGACCATCACCCGGAGATTACCTTCGCGGGCAAGCAAGTTGAGGTCAAAGGCGAGCACGACTATGCAGTCACAGGGGATCTGACGATTCGGGGAATTACTCGCAAAGCCACTTTGAATGTCAGCTATCTGGGACAGTGGGAGACGCCTTGGTGGGAGGATGGAGTTGACAAGGGACCGAGGACGCGCGCGGGTTTTCTAGCTACCGCTCAGATCAATCGTCAGGACTTTGGAGTCAGTTGGCAAGATACAATGGACCGCGGCGGGATTGTCGTCGGTAATGAAGTCGAGATCGTTATCGATGTCGAAGCGGTACTTGAAGACACCTGACGCTGTTGGCTTGGTTCCCGTCTGCTTATGTACCGGTCCTATCACTAATTTGCAGTGGGATGAGGTCAGTACCGTCACGCGGTAGCGTCGGGTCAACCTCACCGATCAGAATGCGCCGGCGGAACATTGACCCGACGCTATCTCCGGAGTAAGGGCCAAGTCTTTCAGACATTACGTGGCTCCATTTCGTTTGTATTTCCTCGCAGCGGCTATAACTGGCGTCTCTGCTGAGATTTGGGGACCAACCTGAAAACCCGCCGCCCTCAATCTGAATCTGCGCTTCATTGTTTTATCCGAGTGTAAATGGATCGATCGGCCAATTGCTCCTTTTCCCCGGCCGGTGTGAAGTAAAGTTCGAAGATATGACGATCGTCGTTCTCAATCCGGATCACGGTTCGCTGACCCACCGGCTTGCCGACGGTCCTTTCACTTACTACTCCCTGATCAGTAAAGACGCCGGTCATGTCGATGGGCATCGTCTCGCCTGATCCGGGCTTGCCGAGATATCTCATCATTGTAGTATTGAGGCTGTCGATCGTTACCCATTCGTAGCGATGGTCCATGTTACTGTAGCCGAGCCAGCCCTTCCTCCAATAGGGCTTGCCTTCCACGGTACCTTGAGTCAAGTCCTCAACGTAATGCCCATCGGCTACCCATTCCCGACGGGCGGTGATGTCGTCTGAAATAATAGGCGGCACATTCGGACTTCTACCCATCGTCCCATAGATACTCTTGTGAACGCGCCAGGTTCCAATTAGCGGCTTAAGCGCTGCGTGACCAAGCCCCGGATTGCCACGCCGCACCCAGTCCGGCACTGGCTGCTGTGCCGTCACCAAAATCCCTACTATGAAGAAAAACGCAATCGCCTTCGTAAGCGTCACTCCATTCCTGATCATTCGTATCCTCTCGCCACTCCATTCTGTTTAGCGAATTTCATCTCGCGTTGGCGCTCCTTTCGATTCAGAGTAGTGCCTGAGAGCAGCGGGTCGAATCAGAAGCCAAAATATCAACGCATGCGTGATTAGTAACGCCGGCACTAAGACGGTAGGAATGTAAAAGGCGGCTCCCAGGGTGCGAGCATCAAGTTGGACCACTAAGATACCTCGGTAGAACGCGAACAGTAAGTCCGCCGTTCCCCAGATATTGAATAACCACACGAGTAAGAAGGCTATCGACATGCGTTTGGAAAGAGTTATACAGGCGACGATTGCAAGTATTGCTGCAACGATATCACCGTATGCTGCAGGAACCGCGAAAGCCGGCGGTAACATTGGGGAGACTACTCCGGGCACCAGGAAACTAAGTCCGACAAATCGGAACGCGTGGCTCAGCACTAACGGACGGAGTCCGTCGTTTCGCTCAAGAAGCCGAATTCTCGGCCATATGTATAGCTTCGTAACCAACCCAAAGGCCGCAAAGCTCATGAGAATGCTGACTCCAAATATCGCTCGAATACCCATGATAATCTCAACCTTACTTAGATAATGCAGGCTTCAATGACGTGCTCCATTGTGTGTCGCTGTTTGCTGTAACAGCCTGGTTATTGCGGACATGACAACCTGACTTGGTGTTTTCCAGTCGGTCACCGGGGCAAATGTCTCACGCCGCCAGCGATATGGAAGCTCAACGACTAAACCTGGACGTGGAGCGATCGTCGCCATTGAGAGCATGTCATGGAGCACCGTTCGCTGTTGCGCAACATGACCTGGTTCGCCCAGTGCATGACCGAAGGGCCAGTGCAGATACAAGAAGCGTGGTGCATGAGCCGCAACGGCCACTTCTTTCACCAGAGCCACAGCTGAGGTGGTTACTCCCACGGCTTCGATTTCCCTTGCGAGCAGTCCTACGGACCGCGTGCAGATCGGTCAAGCGGGTACGAGCAGAGCTAGATCAACGCCCGACTTGCTGATGCGCCGAGCCACTTCCTTGATGGATGGCATGAGCTTCTTCGCACTGCCCATCAAACCAAAACCGTAGTGCTCCTCAGCCAAACGCCCGATCACGTGGTCTGTTTCAAGCTCACGCAAGCGCTCGATCGGAAACACCAGGTTGATGTCCTTCAGCGCGTCTGTTCGGTCGTATGCCTGATGTGAAATAGAGAGGTCGCCTGGCTCTGCGTTCTTCGGGATTACCCTAAAAGTTGAATCGCTATTGAGATTGAACGGACGGTCGCTGCGCAGATGAACGCCGCCGGTTGAGATCAACACGACGGTGCTGTCGGAAATGGATTTTCGTAAGGGCGTCCAGGGAATCTCTCCGGCTGTAAGTCGACTGAGCTGCGGCAACGAAATTGTCTTGCTCGCGAAGTGGCCGACCGCCGCACCCAGCGCACTGTTGGTAAGAAAGCGGGCCCAGAGTTCTTTCAGCCATCCGATGCGCGTTCGCACTGGGCCATCAGCTAAAGTCGTTGTAGTTCCTGGTCGCCAGGTTGACCCGGTCTCGGTCGTTGAAGTACCCATGCTCGTATTTCCTCCCCTACTCGTAACATCCTCGCCCGCTCACACGTTACGCAAATTCCGTTTTCATTTCTTGCGCGACGCGTTTCCAACTGACAGCCATTATTGGTTTGCGTCAAGCTGCTGTGGAGAATGCAACAACCTCGCCAAACATACCGTTCTGGCAATCGTTGCAAAGTCTGAAACCACGTTGCGATAAACGCGTTTGAATTGCTCTCTCGGCAGGTCATGGGTGACCACATACCGCCACAGGACGAGATATGGTCACGGGAACGGCTCTGGTTAAAGATTCGTCTCATTGCATAGAGTGCCAAGACGCGCCACTGCATCCAGATGACATGTTCTTGTTAACAGCGTACGGAGACTGTCTGAAAACTCTGAGGAATCTTCAGTTGCCATCGATCTTCGCGGTCAATATGTTGCCGTAACCTATCAAATGCGTTAACAAATCGTGCTGTATCTGCGACTAGCGACTGCCCGGGGCCAGCACAGCCAACTCAAACGCACCCTAAAGCTTCTCTACGAGAGATGGATTGATAATTGGTAAAAGGAGGTTGTCAGTCATGCTAAAGAGAATTCTTCTTTTCTCTCTCGTTCCTTTACTCATTTTTTGTGCGTCCCGGCCAATCACTAACGATCTAAGAGTTACCATTCGAGAATACGATGTGCCAACGCCGAATTCGCGTCCGCATGATCCCGCAGTGGCTGCTGATGGTGCGCTGTGGTACACAGGCCAGTTGGCGAACAAGCTGGGCAGGCTGGATCCAAAGACAGGTGAGATCAAAGAGTATCCACTGAAAACCGACGGCTCTGGACCACACGGTCTTGCAGCTGATAAAGACGGCAACATTTGGTTCACGGCGAATTTCAAAGCTTATATCGGCAAGCTCGATCCTCGCTCGGGTGAGGTAACGGAATACGCGATGCCCAATCCGGCCGCGCGCGATCCGCATAGCCTCGTGTTTGATCGGGAAGGAATGATCTTTTTCACCACTCAAGACAGCAACTTTGTTGGCAGGCTCGATCCAAAGACAAGAAACATTACGCTCAAGGAAGTGCCAACGCCACGCGCACTTCCTTATGGCATTTTGATCGGACCAGACAACGCGGCTTACTTTTGCGAATTTGGCAGTAACAAGATAGGTAGGATGGATCCCAAAACGCTCGACATCACTGAACTTGTCTTGCCGGATGAAGGCGCTCGGCCACGGAGAATCACGAACAATCCTGACGGCTCGATCTATTACAGTGATTTTGCGCGCGGCTTCATTGGGAGACTCGACCCAAAGACTGGCAAGGTCGAAGAGTGGGCGTCGCCCGGCGGATCAAACTCGCGTCCGTATGGGATCGCTTCTGCTTTAGATGGCACGGTCTGGTACAGCGAATCCGGCGTGAAACCGAATACAGTTGTGGCCTTCAACCCAAAAACAAAATCGTTACAAACTTGGCCCATCCCGTCGGGCGGCGGCGTGGTCCGCAACATGGTCGCTACGTCTGACGATAAGCTTTACCTGGCGTGCAGCGGTGTAAATAAAGTCGCAATCGTGGAAGTGAAACATTGAGACCTTGATGCAGGAAAACATGGCACGAAAGATCGGTCTTTGAGAGCGTCTATTTCGAAGCAGCAAGGACAATATAGCTATGCGGCTTCACACTGAACTGAAATTTCATTCGCGGAATTCCCGACGCCATTTGCTGTAAACGTGGACTCGCGGACGGTTCGCCTTTGAGAACGTCTGCGGTCACCAGGTTCTTCAGTGTCGAGAAGCCGCCGCTCGTAGAAACTGTGACCGTCTCCTCCTTGTCTAAAAATGACTCGACGATAAAAGTATTGTTGTCGTAGGCAAAAAGACTCACTTTGCTGGGACCATCCAGCCGTACGGGAAAGTCACCGAGAATATAATCTTTGATACTACTCACAACCTGCGGTGGCAGCTCATAAAGGTCGGTGAAATTTTCTGGAATCGTCAAAACGAAGAGAATGCCCTTTGAATAGCGATCCATTATTAGAATCGGGAAACCGTTGCCGGTGGCCATGCCCCGGACTACCGCCCAGGCGTCATTGGTGAGAAAACGTATTTCCGGAAAAAGAATCCCGTTGCGTTCATTGTTTCCCAACTCTGTACCGTTACCGGCTCCAAATCCAGCCGAGTAGTTGCGGATGACTGCTTTGTGATCTGTGTACTCCAATTCAACAATGTCCTCAATTCCTTTTCCTCGCAGCGCACGGAGTAGCCCCGACGTGATTACCACATTTTTCCCAGCGCGAAGCTGCTCCTTGATCTTGTTGACGATCCGCGTGTCATAACTGGCTGACTCGGTCAGCAGCACCATGCTCGCATCCGTCGGAAAAGACGGATGGAGATCGATGGGAATGCCGATCATGCCAAGGTAGTTGTGCAAAAAGTCTTCGCCTTTGGATTGATAAGGTTTGTAACTCTTAATACCAATCGGTCGGCCCAGTTGGCCCATAAATTGATCTACCTGTTCCAGAGAGTAGCCTGCAACACGCGCCATTGTAGGTTTAGGCAGAGCCACTGACCCGGGAAAAGTTGCCACCATCTGTTCAAAATCAAAGCTGGTATGTATTCCTTTCCAGGCATCACGCTCTCCGGGATTAACCGGCGGTATTAACAAATTCCAATTGAAGAGCATGATCTCGGGCGCCTTGGCGAACATAGTGTCCCAAAGTTGTTCAGCGTATCGATCGATATAACGAATACTGAAAGTATCGACCCAACCGCCTCCGTTGCCGCCTGGTTTGATGTTTTCAAAGTAACGGAAAATGAGATAACTCTCATATTGTTGTAAGTGCTGATCAGTAACCACCGGATCACGGGTTTCCGTCCCCGTGTAAATCCCGTCAAACAATTTGGGTTGTTGCTCGAGATCATAGCCAAGACCCTGAAAATGTTCGTACCAGTTAGGATATTTAATAACTACTTTTACTTTCGGATTGACAGCCCGCGCCGGTTTAAGAATTAGCTCACGCGATACTTCATCCATTCTCTGTAGCCGATACTCGGTCCAACTCCGATCGCCCTTCGCAGCAATGTCGGAGTCACTCTTTGACATGTGAAAGAAGAAGTCGTCGAGAATAATCTCGTCAAAGTGCCGCGCTGTTAGTTCGGAAATTTGTTTCACATACTCTCGTTCGTTCGGTGCGGCATAAGAGAATGTCTCAAACTGCCGCACATCGGCGACTGTGTGGGCTATACCGCCGGCCACAGCCACCCCACGGTCCAGAAAAAACTTTTTTAGTCGCTCGATCAGTTGTTCGTCCGCGATGTGTTTACTTCGGTAAGTTTCGATATATACCTTGTCGACCTTGAGCTGCTGACTGATTGTATTCCAGGTGCGCTCGAGCCATTGTTGGTCCTTCATTTGCTCGACTACGCCCACAGGAATATAGACGGCCACGCGAAAGTTTTTGTACTGTCTGGCTCGGGTTGTATTGGCTGGAATGACGGCGATGAAACTGATGCAGAGAAGCAAAGAGAGTCTGTGCGTGATGCAAAATCTCATGCCGAGTCTCCTGGGATTCGTGAAGGTTTTTCTTTTCAGAAATCGTTGACGGAATGTTCAACCGTCGCAGAAAACCGCGAGCGCGATGGATGCCGGTGTCACGAGCGGCAAAGCTGCGATGCGTTGTGCGCTCTGAGTAAAACGTCAAGGTATAGAGAAAGTCAAGAGATCACAGATACTCAAAGCTCCAAGGCAGACTCAGAGTTTTCACGCAGTCTCTGCCGTTGGTGGGATTGCGGTACTAACCTGTTGCCCCGGGCTATTGACTTAATGTCCTGAAATCTGTATTGGGTTGGCGGCGTTTTCACAATCTCGCTGCCTTAGCAACGACCGCGAAACCCAGACGGCACCATTCAGCGCACTTTAGAGATAGGACACCTGTAATGAAAACCAGAACCTTTCAGGCTCTTGTGGTTATGCTTGCCATAAATATTTGTGCACTGCCATCCATTAACCGAACCGCCATGCAGCAAAAAGAACTGGGGATCCTTGACGATCAAACGGATACCGCTCAGCTCAAGAAAGCGGCCCCCGCGATTTATGATAATCAAAGACAGGAATACGTCATCGAGGGCGCGGGAACGAACATGTGGTTGGACCATGATGAATTCAAGTTCGTTTGGAAACGGCTGCGCGGGAATTTCATTGTGACAACCCGTGCTGCTTTCATCGGGAAGGGTGTCGAGGCCCATCGAAAGATCGGGTGGGATGTGCGCTCCAGTCTTGATGCTGACTCTCCTCACGGTGGTGCAGTGGTCCATGGAGACGGTCTCACCTCGCTGCAATTTCGACGCACCAAGGGTGCCGTTACGGAAGAGGTAAAGTCATCAATAAAATCACCTGACATTGTGCAACTGGAGCGAAAGGGCGAAACCTTGATCATGTCAGTGGCGCGATTCGGTGATCCATTTGTTACCGAACAGGTTTCCGACTTGCGTCTGGGTAACGAGGTTTATGTGGGATTGTTTGTCTGCTCCCATAACAAGGATGTGGTTGAGAAAGCCGTTTTCGGCAATGTGCGCATTACCGTCCCTGCCCCGGACAACTTTGTTCCTTACAGAGACTACATTGGCAGTGATCTGGAAATAATGGATGTCGACAGCGGGAACCGAAAAGTAATCTATCATTCGCCCGGATCCCTGCAGGCGCCCAACTGGACCAACGATGGAAAGGCGTTAATTTATAATAGCAACGGTCGTCTTTATCGCTTTGACCTTTCCGCTAACACGCCTGCTGAGATAAATACCGATTTTGCCACAAATAATAACAACGACCACGTGCTCTCTTTCGACGGCAAGATGATTGCCATCAGTAATCATAGTAAAGACGACGACAACAAATCGATCGTTTATACGGTTTCCGTCGAGGGCGGAAAACCTCAAAGAGTGACGGCTGCTGGTCCCTCTTATCTTCATGGATGGTCACCTGATGGTAAATTCCTGGTTTACACGGGACAGAGAAACCAAGAGCTTGATATTTACAAGATACCGGCCGGCGGTGGCCAGGAGGTGCGCCTGACTACCGCCAAAGGAGTGGACGATGGTCCTGAGTTCACTCCAGATGGCAAGTACATTTATTTCAACTCGACACGTTCGGGGAACATGCAAATCTGGCGCATGAAACCGGATGGCAGTGGTCAGGAACTGGTTCTTGCGGACGAATACAATAACTGGTTTCCACACATCTCTCCCGATGGTAAATGGATTGTATTTCTGTCGTTTCAGAACGATGTCAGTCCAACCGATCATCCTTTCTACAAACATGTCTATATCCGTCTGATGCCATTTAGTGGTGGTAAACCAAAGGTCCTGGCATACGTTTACGGAGGACAGGGCACGATCAATGTTCCCTCCTGGTCGCCTGACAGCAAGAGAGTGGCCTTCGTCAGCAACACGGACATGAAGTGATTACGTTGTGTCTTCGCCCTTGACGGCAGGATTGCGCAGGATTGGGGTTGGGCTTTTCATCCCGGACGGTTCATGTTATAGACCCTACCATGAAACACTCACTCCGTTTACTTGTTGCTTTTTCCGCACTTTTTGCCGTCACCTATCCGGCGAACCAGACGTTGAAGAAACGCCAACCGAGCCTCGAGATGAGCCATAGCCTCAAGCTACCCATTGGTTTGCAGCTCTACAGTTTGCGGGACCAATTTGCGAAGGATGTTCCAGCGACGCTGGACCAGGTACGTGCCTTTGGCATCAAGTATGTCGAGACCGCCGGTACTTACGGATTAACTCCGGAGAAATTCAGGCAGGAACTTGATGCCCGAGGCCTGAAAGCTGTGAGCGGTCACTTTCCCTTTGAAAAGTGCCGCGACAGTATCGAAGAAGTGGCACGAGACGCAAAGGTGCTGGGTCTCGAATACGTCGGTTGCGCTTGGATTCCTCACCAGGATCCATTTGATGAAAAAACCTGCCGTGAGGCAGCGGCCGTCTTCAATCGGGCTGGTGAAGCTCTCGCAAAACACGGACTCAAATTCTTCTATCACACGCATGGCTACGAATTCCTGCCTTATAAGGAAGGCACGCTTTTTGACCTTATGATGGCCGAGACAAAACCTGAATTCGTTCGTTACCAAATGGACGTGTTTTGGATCGTGCATCCTGGCCATGACCCGGTGAAGCTGCTGGAGAAATACGGCAGCCGTTTCGAGCTGATGCATATAAAAGATATGAAGAAGGGCACTCCCACCGGAATATTCACTGGACATTCAGATGTGACTAATGATGTAGCTCTTGGCACAGGTGTTCTTGATTGGCCCGCAATTCTTAAGGCGGCTCAAAAAGCCGGCGTAAAATGGTATTTCATCGAGGATGAATCGCCAACTTCCGTCCAGCAAATTCCGCAGAGCCTAAGCTACCTGGAAAAGCTAAAGTTCTAGCCATTTTGAAAGAATCTCAAACCAAACGAATCGGCAGTCATGAGCTCCTTCTCTTGCTGGTAGCATTCCTCGGGATCTTTCTTTATGGCTTATTGGCGGCCCTGCCCGGATCTGTGCTCCCGACGCTTGAGCGCAATCAATTTCTGCCTGCTGACAATGATGTTGGAACTTTCCTGCTAATCAATGCTATTGGCGCCGTGTTGGCTTATCTAGTGAGCGGTCCAATGATTGACCGGCTGGGCAAAAAGTTCACGCTTCTGACAGGGACCTTATTAGTTATCGTCTCACTGAGTGGTTTTGCTCTCACAATTACTGAGGTGCCTGCGTCCTCTGCGCTTTTTTTAATATTTGCGTGTTCACTGGTGCTTGGATTAGGCGCGAACGCAATAGTCAGCGCCGGTCATGCACTCGTGGCTGATGTTGCGGCTGGTTGGCGCAATGCCGCCCTTAATCTGCTCGATGTCTGTTTTGGGTTGGGTCTGATGACGCTGCCACTCTTTGTGCAGCAATTCCAGAAGACCGGTGGCACGGGCCTGGTTTTTTGGTTGCTCGCTGGGGCGGGCCTGGTCCTGGTGTTGCTAATGACTGCCTTGAAATTTCCCAGCCCCGCTCATCCGGGGTCATTTCCCATCGGTGAGGCCAGAGACCTTTTTAGGATGCCTTCTTTTTGGTTGCTCGCCATCGCCCTTTTTATGTATGTGGGAGCGGAGGTCTCTGTGGGTAAATGGGTGGTGTCGTTCCTGGAACGCGACGCTCGTTTGCTAGCCCACTCAGGGCTATCAACGTTGCGGCTTCAGGAGTTAGCTCAAGCTTCACCATCTTCGCTTAGCCGGTTTTTTGAAGCAGATCCAGTGGGTGTTGCTATCGCCGGATACGCCTTGAGGACGCTTTCATTCTTTGCGCTGGCACTTCTTTCGGGTCGCATTGTCTCCAGTCTCCTGCTGGGGTTATTGAAAGTGAATAGTCTTCGTCTGCTGACGGTGGGTTCCGCCGTCACTGCCCTTGGTTTGGCCCTGGCGTTCACTGGAAGTACGCCGGCCACAGTGCGTTGGGGATTAATTCTCTCCGGATTCGGAATGGGACCGATCTTCCCAACTTCAGTTGGATTGGCTTCGATAATGGTGCCCAGGATAGCGGGAACGGCCATGAGCCTGACAATGGGTGTGGGATTTGCTGGACTGCTTCTGATCCCTCCGGCCGTTGGCTATCTCTCGGCGGCAGTCGGAAGCACAGGCGGCGACGTGCGCGCCGGACTGACCGTGGTGGTTGCGGCAGCCATCGCGATGTTGGTCCTTCACCTCATTTTGTCGTTCCGCGAATGGCGCCGCTTCTCACCGCGCTCACAATGAAAGCTTTTTGAGCCCCAAATCAGCTCATTTGATCCGCTGTATAGTCACGGTAACGCTCGCGACGGGACCAATGCTTCTATTGTATGACACCCAGAAACCGAGACCTTCGTAGCGAGCAACCTGATAAATGGAGCCGTCCGCTTTAACCTGAACTTCCTGGCCCACCACGAGTCTGTATTCCGGTGCGCCCAGGCCGCCGAGAAAATCAGCAGAGACAGCCCTGACCTTGCCCGCGGCATCGTAAAAAATCTGCGCAGTTTCTGAGTCGGAGAAAACGTAAAAATACTGGTCGCTAACCTTCATCGCCGGCTCGCCGAGCTGGCTCTTGACCTGTTCGGCCGTCATATTGAGACGTACACCTCGGTATTCGGTGTAGAGAGGCTGTTGAACTGTTTGGCTGCGAGTCTTAAGCACATCCGCCCGAGACGTTTGAGCCATTGTGTTGTTGTTCACTCCCCAACTCAGGAAAGCGCAAGCCGTCACAACAAATGAGACCCACATAATTCGTGGTAAGAAATTGCTTCGAGTCATGTTCACACCTCCTGATGACAGAACTTAGAAGCCGGATCTTTCCTCCTGCTTTATCATTAAAATTGGCAACCTCTATGCCGTCCCATAAACGTGCCCTTTCGCGCAATTGTACGAGAGTAGTGGTTATGATTTGGGCGCTTTTGCGCAATCGTTGGGGAAAATCGAGGGAACTTCTTCCGTCGAACAGGAGCGGGGTCTTTATCGAGCTCGTTAGTGGCAGAACAGGCTTCACCCCGTTAGGGGTCGAATGTTTATAGGTTTGGCCAGGCAAATACCTGCGGCGCCGTTCGCAGGAGCGGAACTCAAGTTGACAAGTACTCATCTCGCAACGTTCCGCTCCTGCGAACGGCGCTGGTTTTTTGTGATGTCCAAGTCTATAAACATTCCCCTCCTACGGAGTGAAGATCATTTGCTCGATTGACGCTGTGTGCCGGTAACAAAACGAGGGGAAGCCGAGGTCTCATAGGCAATACAGCCTGTCGGGGGGAAGTGGGCTTCTCTGCGTAGCAAATTCGTAAGTTCTTGTTTTTTTGAGCAAGATTTGGGCTGAAAGCGCACTCTCCCTGAGGTCTTTATCGAGCCGTTAGTGGCTGAACAGGTTTCACCCCGTTATGGGGGCAGACGAACTGGAAAATCAATGGCAAAATGCCTGGTGATTAGCAGACCAACGGGATGGGAGATCTTTGTTTCAATGCCACACTTGCCGCTGGATAGTTCTGGAAGACGCTCGAGTTCTCTGCAGAACGGCTTGAATCGGCGCGAGTTCCTACAAACGGCTGGCTCAATAGCCTTCCTGGCGGCCGTACGTTTGCCAGGTAGGGCCGTCTCTCTTGTCATCGACCCTGCCGATGTCGTCGCGATGTCTGCTGCGGCCCAGTGGGCCGCGAAGGAGTTTGCTCGAGCTTGCGAGACGCGGGGTATCACGATTCGCAAATTGGACAGTATGGCTCAGGTCAAACGTGAAGAGTTTTGCGTTTTGGTTGCTGGCGCAAAATCTCCATTGGCCGTTCAGATTTTGAAGCGGTCGCGAATCGACCTTCCCCGAACCCGTGAGGCCCTGGCTCTAGTGCCGGGACTGCTGGACAAGAGGAGAGTATTGCTGGTTTGTGGAGACGATGCGCGAGGACTGGTCTATGCTTTGCTGGATTTGACGGATCGGATACACCACGCCTCCGATCCTTTTGAGGCAATCCAGATACGTGAAGCTGTCGTGGAACAACCAGCGAACCGGGTCCGCAGCATGATGAGGTTGTTTGCGAGTGACGTAGAGGACAAACCCTGGTACAACGATCGCGAGATGTGGCCACGTTATCTCACGATGTTGGCCACCCAACGTTTCAATCGTTTTAACCTCAGCTTTGGGCTGGGCTATGACTTTCTCCGTAGGGTGACGGACGCCTATTTCCTATTCACCTATCCCTTCTTGCTGAGTGTTCCGGGTTATAACGTAAGGGTACCGCAACTGCCTGAAGACGAACGCGACCGCAATCTGGAAATGCTGAAGTTCATCGGCCGGGAGACTGTGGCTCGCGGCCTGGAGTTCCAGGTCGGTCTCTGGATGCACGGTTATGAATGGCTTGACAGTCCGAATGCCAAGCATACGGTTGCGGGACTGACGCGCGCCGAACACGGTCCATATTGTCGGGACGCCCTGCGCCTGCTGTTGCAGTCGTGTTCGGATATTAGCGGTGTAACCATTCGCACGCATGGCGAGAGCGGAGTGGAGGAGGGCAGCTACGATTTCTGGAAAACAGTCTTCGAAGGGGTGGCTACGTGCGGCCGTAAAGTGGAAATTGATTTGCATCCGAAGGGCTTGGACCAGCAGATGCTCGAAAATGCAATTGCTACGCGCCAGGCGATCACGGTGTCACCTAAGTTCTGGGCCGAGCATTTGGGGTTGCCTTACCACCAGGCGGATATTCGTGAGCTGGAAGTTCCCAAAGCCGGGAAACAGACTAGCCGTCTGATGAACCTTAGTGAAGGCTCACGTAGTTTTATGCGTTATGGTTATGGCGATCTGCTGCGCGAAGGGCGTAGTTGGGGTGTGATTCACAGGGTGTGGCCGGGGAGTCAACGACTTCTGCTATGGGGTGATCCACTGACTGCCGCCGCCTATTCTCGGGCTTTCACGTTCTGCGGCAGTGATGGTGCGGAAATTTGTGAACCGCTTTCATTCAAGGGAAGAAGGGGCTCAGGCATAGCAGGCGACCGTTGCGCCTATACTGACACCACTCTCAGACCTCGATGGGATTGGGAGAAGTACTTGTACAGCTACCGGATCTGGGGACGACTACTCTACAATCCCAACGCCGATCCCGATACCTGGCGACGCTACCTACGGCATCATTTTGCTGATGCGACTACCGAGATCGAGTCCGCGATGGCCAATGCCAGCCGGATCCTGCCCACGATTACCACGGCACACACACCTTCCGCCGCAAACAATAATTACTGGCCAGAGATGTACTTGAATCATTCGCTGATCGATGCGGAGCATTGGGGCTCTTATAGCGATTCGCCTGCACCGCGCGTCTTCGGTAATGTTAGTCCTCTCGACCCACAGCTTTTTTCCCGAATCAACGACTTTGCTGATGAACTGCTGACTGGCGAACCTGGAGCAAAATATAGTCCTGTCGAAGTTGCCCAATGGATCGAAGATTATGCTGAGACTGCCACAAAGCATCTGACCCAAGCGGCGCTCGATGTTCGTAGCAAGAATTCCCCTGAGTATCGGCGTCTCTCGATAGATGTGACGCTTCAGGCGGGGCTGGGACACTTTTTCGCGGCCAAATTTCGCAGTGGTGTGCTCTACAGACTTTTTGAGAAGACCGGTCACTATATGGTGTTGGAGTCTTGTTTGGACCAATACCGCAAAGCCCGGACCGCCTGGGCAAATCTGGGCAATGTCGCCAAGGACATCTACATGTCTGATGTTACGGTGGGCGAACAGCCACAGCAGCGCGGCCATTGGTTAGACCGTCTGCCGGCAATTGATCACGATATCGCAGAGATTGCCGCGAAATTGCCTGGCGCTAAACGAGGCGAGGTGCCAACTTTAGTATCACTTGCGGTCAAAGAAGTGCTTGGCAGTCCTCAACGCGCTGTTTTGTCATGCCACCACAGTCCGCTCGGACATTTTATGAAGGCACGTCCTTTGGTGATCGATCTATCGTTAGAAACGCCTGTCGCTCTGGTCCATCTTTACTACCGCCATGTAAATCAGGCAGAACGGTTCAGCTTCAAACCGATGGAAGCTCGAGAGAATACTTATCGCGCCACAGTTCCGGCTTCTTATACCGACTCACCATATCCTTTGGCATATTATTTTGAAGTAAGGTCCACCACCGGAAAGGCATTATTGTATCCCGGCTTTTCGCCAGGCCTGACCAATCAACCCTATTTTGTGGTACGGGCGACTCCACAGCAACAACTGTGACTCATGGTGCAAGGACATCGACAGGTTCGCTGAACCATGATAAAAGGCGCGTGTTAAGGCCCTGTCCCGGCCACGTCTCAAGTCTTCAGGTCCTAAGTCCAAGGAATAAAGGGAAAGCACAAAATTGGTCACAGCCTCGCGCTAAGAGGTTGTCTCACACCGGCACGGTGAGTGGCATCCGAAGTTGCGGCGGGGACAGGGTCCACCTTCCTTACCTGAGAGGCTGCTGAGGTTGATTACTTAAGGAGTTCGCATGAGCCACACAGGCGTTGCAGTCCCTTCTAACGCACCGGAGCTTACCACTCGCTCGATAGTTGTAGGTCTTGTCGTCGCCATGGTTATAGGGAGTGCTTATCCCTACTGTGTGCTCAAGCTCGGGTTTGGCCCAAACCTTTCAGTGGTATCAGCCTTCTTTGGGTTTATTGCTCTCGTCCTTATCATGCGCGCCTCAGGAACAAACGCGCGCGAAAACAATATCGTGCAGACTATGGGCACCAGTGCCGGACAGACTGCCTTCATGTGTGTCTTGCTCGCCGCTTTCGACATGCTGAATGGAAAAGGAGTGCTTAACCCGCCCATTCACCTCGGGACGGCGCAGATTTTTTTCTGGCTCTGTAGCGCCAGCTTGCTCGGCATTCTGTTGGCAGTGCCAATGCGTCGTCACTATATCGACGAAGAGAATCTCACTTACGCCGACGGGCTGGCTGCGGGAGAGACTATTATTGTGTTGCACGAAGGTAGAGAGAAGGGCGCCTCGGCAGCACCGGTAAAGGCGCTTGGCCTGGGCGGTCTCGCTTCCGGAGTCTTGATGATTCTAACCAGTTTTCTTCGGCTTTTCCCCGACACCTGGTTTCTACCTGGTATGCAGCCAATGAACATTGGTTTTAACTGGAGTCTGTTGTCCTTTGGCTCCGGTCTGTTGGTGGGGTTTCGCATCTGTTTAGCGATGGCCATCGGCATGTTTGTCAGTTGGTTTATCCTGCCCGCCTATCTTTTTTCGCATGGAATGATCTCTGAGCAAACCTATCCCATTACGTTGCGTTGGGTAATGTGGCCGGCAACAGGTTTAATGGTTGCTGGCGGTCTCACCTCGCTGGCACTAAAGTGGAATCTCATTGTCAAGACTTTTCGCGGGCTAAAAGGCAGCCGGATTGGTCAGCGGGATTTTCCCATGCAATGGGTAGTGGCAGGTTCAATTATTATGACCGTGGTGGTCTGTCTGGTCCAGTATTTCAGCATGGGCATTCCGGTTTGGCTTTCACTTATTGCAGTTCTACTTTCACTGCCATTGATGCTGGTGGGTCTGCGCGTGTTAGGCGAGACCAACTGGGGACCGATCAGCGCGATGTCTAACATGATGCAGGCTGTCTTCGCATTCATCTCTCCTGGCAACGTTCCCGTTAATATGTCGTCGAGTGGTCTTACCGGGACGATCGCCGTAACCTCCGAGGCATTAATGCAGGACTTTAAGGCGGGCCAGTTAATCGGCTCGAACAGTCGCAACCTGACGATTGCTCAGTTGATTGCTGCGCCCGTCGGTTCAATCGCTACCGCCATAGTTTATCCCCTGCTGCGGGACAAGTTTGGCATCGGACCCCAGGGCCTCTCGTCACCTATCAGCGTTAAATGGGCCGGCTTTGCCGAACTGCTTACAAAGGGTCTGCACGCGCTGCCGCCCGGTTGTTTGGTGGGATTGGCGATAGGTATTTCGGTGGGTGTCGCTCTCACGTTAGTGGCGGAAAAATATGCAGAGGTGGTGCCTTCTCCTTCGGCAATGGGTATCGGAATGCTCCTGCCCGCATCGGTTTTGATAACGTTCATACTCGGCGGTGTGGCCCAGTTTATATGGGCTAAGACCTCGCCCGGGTCTGAAGAAGAATTTCGCATCCCGCTTGCATCGGGCCTCATCGCCGGGGAAGCGATTCTCGCTGTTGTACAAGCGATACTTGCAGCTGCCGGGATTAATCTGTAAAAGGGCCATTTATCGGCATGAAGGAAAGGCGCACTATTATCCGTTGCGCATTGGCCACGAGTGCCTGTGCCCTTTTCCTTCCCGCAGCGCATTGGACGCTTCAAGCCAGCGGTGTCACCGTTCGTCTGCGCGGCGTTAGCGCCGTGAACGATCGGGTCGTGTGGGCCAGTGGCTCCGGCAGCACCGTGTTGCGTACGGCAGATGGTGGGGCGACGTGGCAAAAGCTGACCGTGACCGGTGATCGCCTTGACCTGGTAGACTTTCGGGACATCGACGCAATCGATACTCAAACCGCCTACGTGCTCAGCATTGGTAACGGTCCCGCCTCTCGTATCTACAAAACGACGGACGCTGGAGTGAGTTGGAAGTTGCAGTTCAAAAACGAGGATGCCCGGGCCTTCTACGACGCGATGGCTTACTGGAGCCCAGACCAAGGCATCGTAGTCGGAGATTCTATTGATGGTCGATTTTGCATAATGACAACTGACAACGGTGGGCAGGTTTGGAGGCGGGTGCCGGCAGCGTCTTTGCCACCCGCTCTGGAAAATGAAGGAGCATTCGCCGCGAGCGGAACGAATATCGCCGTTTTCGGGCAATATCACGCATGGATTGGCACCGGCGCCGCTCGAAAAGCTCGTGTCCTGCGCACGACAGACAGCGGACGGAGTTGGAAGATTTCGGAGACTCCTCTTGTCGCCGGGCCATCAGCCGGCATTTTTTCCGTAGCCTTCCGCGATGCGAAACATGGTGTAGTTGTGGGTGGAGATTACACTAAAGAGAAGGAAGGCGTCGCTAATCTGGCGGTGACGAGCGACGGCGGCGCCAGTTGGGCCTTGGTGAAAGGTCTATCCGGGTTTCGCTCCGTCGTTCAGTATCTGCCCGGCAGTCGCACACTGGTCGCCGTTGGTCCATCCGGGACAGACTACTCCACGAATGATGGTCTTAGTTGGAAGCGATTGGAAGGCCCGGGGTTCGATACGTTGTGCTTTGCCAAGGGCGGGGCCATGGCCTGGGGCGCCGGCGCGAACGGTAGCCTCGGCAAACTTACATTTACATCGGAATGAATACAGCAACAGCGGTTTACGAAGGTGCAGAGGTTTTATCGATGAGCACTGAACCAAATAAAGTTATCTACTCCATGGTCGGAGTCAGTAAGTTCTACGCCAAGAAGCCAGTTCTGAAAGACATCTATCTGTCGTACTTCTATGGCGCCAAGATTGGCGTCATCGGGCTAAATGGATCTGGTAAGTCGTCACTACTGCGGATACTCGCCGGAGTGGACAAGGAGTTTAATGGCGAGACTGTGATTTCGCCGGGTTATGCCGTTGGGTATCTGGAACAGGAACCTTTAGTCGACGATTCGCGAAACGTTCGTGACGTTGTCTCGGAGGGAGTAAAAGAGACCGTCGAGTTGCTGCAAGAGTTCGAAGAAATCAATGCCCGTTTCGGCGAAAAGTTGTCTGATCACGAAATGAGTACACTGCTGGAACGGCAGGGCCAGGTGCAGGAGGCCTTAGACCATCTGGATGCATGGGACCTCGACTCGCGTCTGGAGATGGCCATGGATGCCTTGCGGTGTCCGCCGCCTGACACGCGTGTCGCGGTTTTATCTGGTGGCGAACGTCGCCGAGTAGCCTTAAGCCGACTACTGTTGCAAAAGCCTGATATCTTGCTGCTCGATGAACCGACAAATCATCTCGACGCTGAATCGGTTGCCTGGCTTGAACATCACCTGCAGAGTTATGCAGGGACGGTCATCGCCGTGACCCACGACAGATATTTTCTCGATAATGTTGCCGGTTGGATTCTGGAACTGGATCGCGGTGAAGGCATTCCCTGGAAGGGGAATTATACGTCCTGGCTCGAACAGAAAAGGGAACGGCTCCGGCGAGAGGAAAAGACTGAAAGCGACAGACAAAAAACCCTGCAACGAGAGCTCGAGTGGATTCGCATGTCGCCCAAAGCGCGTCACGCGAAAGGGAAAGCGAGAATCAATTCTTATGAATCCTTACTGCAACAGGAAAGCGAGAAGCGACGAGAGGATCTGGAAATTCACATTCCCCCTGGTCCACGATTGGGCAATGTCGTAATCGAAGCGGAAGGAGTAAGCAAAGCTTACGGCGACCACCTGCTGTTCGAAGAGCTGAATTTTGCTCTGCCCCCAGGTGGCATTGTGGGCGTGATTGGTCCCAACGGCGCCGGTAAGACGACGTTGTTTCGTATGATCACCGGACAGGAGAAGCCGGACAAAGGAACAATCCGCAAGGGCGAAACTGTCGCGCTCGCGTATGTTGACCAAAGTCGTATGCTCAATCCAGAAAAGTCGATCTGGGAAGAGATCACAGATGGGATAGACGTGTTGAAGCTCGGCACGAGGGAGATGAATTCACGTGCATACGTGGCCCGCTTCAATTTTTCGGGCTCGGATCAACAGAAGAAGGTGGGTGCCTTGTCAGGGGGTGAACGGAATCGAGTACACCTGGCCAAGACGTTAAAGGCGGGCGCCAATGTGTTGTTGCTGGACGAACCAACGAATGATCTCGACGTGAATACCCTGCGTTCGTTAGAAGAGGCGTTGGAGAACTTCGCCGGCTGTGCCGTAGTAATTTCCCACGATCGCTGGTTTTTGGATCGAATAGCTACCCATATTCTTGCGTTCGAGGGTGACAGCAAAGTTGTTTGGTTCGAAGGCAACTATTCGGAATATGAGGCGGATCGAAAGACGCGATTGGGTGCGGCAGCAGATCAACCCCATCGGATAAAGTATCGCCAGCTAACCCGATAAAGCTGTTTGTAGGGGTGGCACTCCGTGGCCGCCCCTGTCAATATCAACTCGAAGCCAGTTGCGCAATTAAACTACCTAGTCATCGCCACAGTCCCTATTGCACCGAGGGGCGGTCACGGAGTGCCGCCCCTCCAATAACAGTAAGGGCGACCTCTTATTCTTGCTCCTGATTCAGACCGCGGCCTGTCTTATGCTGCAATTCGTCGATGCGTTTCGAGGCCTCAGCTTTAGTGAGAGTCTCGTCAAATTCTTCTCCAGCTTCATCTGAGAGCGTTTTTAGATAAGAGCGTTGCGCACCAGTCATTTCTTCGTCACCTGTTTTCCACTCGTCGGGGTCCTTAACCATATTCGACAGATCGCTCGATTCTGTATGTGTTGCTTTCATGGCTTCACCTCCGTAAATTGCTCTCCGATCTTTACACTTGTGTTTCACTAAACTGTTTCAGAAATGCAACGCTATTTCAGGTAAGCGATGCGGGGCAAAGCTCGGAATCAGGAGGAATGCGCCAGGTGGTTCTGCTTAATGACAACTCGAAAAAGAAGAATGCCGTGCCCTAAAGACACGGCATCCTGAACTCTTGTAGTTCGCCCGAAGAATGAGCCTACCCTAGATCAGTAGTACCAACTCGTCGAGCATGACGTCTTGTTTCAAAATTACCATGGCCACCAACGCGGCCGGCGTCTACCATTGTTGCTGTTGCGTTCGTACCCTTCCTGGTACCCACGCATAAATCCCTCACGATACGATCGTCGAAAGACCTGCGCGCGCTCTGAGGACATCTCGGAAGTATTGTCCATTGTATCCCGGAACACCCTCGAACGTTGTGGGCTATAACTTAGGCCATCACGAGCATCGTTTGCACCAACGTTAAGACCCTCCTCATAGCCGCGGTTTTGCGCGACGCGCGCTATTCGGTTGTAATCATAAGAGCGATCGTCGCGGTCCTGGTCACGGTACTGAGCATGAACTGTCATGCGTGACATCGTCCCGGTAACAAACAGCAACGACAGCGACAGAATAAACCCTCCAATCGTGCGAGATAACTTAGAATTCATAGTTAAACCTCCTCATGCACAATTTGAGAGCAAAGCATATGCCGATCAGCCAGTTTCTTCGTTTGCCTACCTTGTAACTCAGTTGCATTTGTATGGTGACGTGAGTTTACAAGTCGCGATGCGAATGAGAGAGTCAGTTCGGGAGTTTTTTCACAGTAAGTTGATAGGAATAGGACAATTTTAATGCCGCGTGTTTTCGGGTTTCACGAGCTAGATGCGAGCCTATAGCTTTCGCAGATACGCCAGCAACGCCGCCCGCTCATCAGCAGTAACGAATCCGCGATCAACGACAAGGCCGTTTGACGAAAGAAACGGCGGCAAGTTGGGTGGCGGATTCAGCCGAGCCGCGCGGCGGAAGAGGGCGTCGTAGTGATCGAGCACCTCCTCGAGTGTCGCCGCAGAGTTGTTGTGAAAGTAGGGGGCAGTGTTACTGATTCCGCGGAGTTGGGTGATGTCCATCACCCCGAGGTCCGCGGGTTGGCCCGTGAGAAGCAGTCGCCCCGGATCCGAAGTGGTGACGAATTGGATGCCATTCGCGAGAGTTATGCGGTAAGTGCGCGCGTTACGCGCCAGCCGTTCCGGACATGGCGCGAAACCATCTGTGGCCGGACGGGGACAAGCGGTCTGGATGTTGTGATAGCGCACGAGGGGGCGCACGAAGGTCGTCTCGGGTGTTGAACCGCTGGGATGCAGCGTGCCGCCGTGGCATTGGGCGCAGGCGCGGTTGAAGGTTACCTTGCCCTGCTGCTCGAGCTCATTCAGCTCTGGGTCCGGGTCGGGGAAAGGCGTCGAGCCAGAGAGGATCGCGCCAGCCAGAAGTTCGACCCCCGGCGAAGAAAATAGCGTCTGCTGGAAAGCCGCCAGATCATCGAGCATGCGCGCAGGCGGTTCTACTGACACTTGGGCGTGCGCGAACAGTGCGCCGCGGGCTTGTTCCTGGAGTGTTCCGAAGCGCGCATCGTGCTGGTAGCCGCCCTGCCGGTTGGGGCCGTTGGGGTCCTGGCCCATGATTGGAGGACGTGGAGCGCCCGGCGGCCAGATTGGTAAGACGCCATCCGGTCCGGTGATCGCGACGTTGGGCACGGGCATGACCGCGCGCCAGAGATCGACCGAGGTCTCTTCGCTGGGCTGACCGGTGATTGGATCGATGAGCTTGACGTTCAGAGGCAAGGGCATCGTGATGCGAATGAGCCCGTTTTCCAGCAGGTTCGAGAAGTCGATCGCATTGTCTCCGTTTATACGGAAGTCGTCGGCGTCCACCGGCCGGAAGAGCGGATCGTCCGCATTCGGGTTGTGCTCCCGTTCCACCTGGAGCGCTTCGAACCGAGCCTGGGCTGCCGCGGGAGAGAGCTGGAAGCCCTCCGATGGCATGTGACAGTCGGCGCACGAGCGTCCATTGCCGCCGAGTTGGTTCAGATTTCGACGATTGAAGGCTGCCCGACCTCGCGCCACCGCGTCGCACGGTTGCTCGTCGCAATTAAGCTGTATCGCGCCGTTTCCTTCTAAGCCTTGTCCGAAGCCTGTGCGCGGCATAATGGCCGCAATCACGCCTATAAGGGTAAAACCGAGCAAAGCGATAATCGAACTCTTGGGTTTGTACATGGTCTTTAGTCCTTGTGCGCCGGAGTAAACCGGCAGGTCGTAATCAATGCAGAGAGTCAAACGATTCGTTCGCAATTTGCGGTGGCCAAAGAACTGCGCGATGGCGAGCTACTCTGTTGACCACAAATTGAAGGTGGCGGATAATCGCTTGTGAACAAGCGAAAAGTCCTTCAAAATTCCCTAAATCTTCCTAAACTTTGCTAAAGCGACAGTGGGCGACCCACCGATGCACATCTACGAGTTCGGTCCGTTCCGTGTCGACGCTCACAGGCGCCTACTGCTGTGCGAAGGTAAGCAGGTGCGGCTGCCCGCGAAGGCCTTTGAGATTCTGCTGGTGCTACTGGAAGGAAATGGGCGCCTCGTCGAAAAAGACGAGTTGATGCGCCGGGTGTGGCCTGACATAGCGGTGGAGGAGAACAACCTCACCGTTAATATTTCGGCGCTCAGAAGGTCTCTGTCAGAAAGCCCGGGCGAACATCGATACGTGGTAACTGTACCCGGTCGTGGGTATCAGTTTGTGGCGAACGTGCAGGAGCGTGATGGTGAATCGGCTCGGGAAATCGAACCAAAGGCGCTGGCCAACCAGGGAGTCGCCGAAATCAATGTCGAGCGGGCGAGCGGGGATGGTGAAGCGAAGCCTCTTTCTTCAAGCAGTAGCTGGGGCTTGGGATCTGCGCCGGCGCAGGCTGCCGCGGTGCAGACAAATGACGCAGCAGGCCACCGGGGTTCCCAAGCGGGCAGCCCGCTTGGGCTGGCGGACACGCAGACCCTATCGAGTGCAGAATATGGCGGTGAGATTAAACGGCACAAGCACGGCGTGCTCTTTCTGCTGGCGGCTCTGCTCGCAACCACAATTATCGTCTCCTACTTAGCCTATTCACGCTATCTTGCCGGGGGCAGCAAGGCGGGAATCACTTCCATCGCAGTCTTGCCTTTTGCAAACCAGACCGGTGATCCGAACGCAGAATACCTCTCAGATGGAATCTCCGACAGCCTCATCAACAGCCTCTCGCAATTGCCCGGCGTTAAAGTAATCGCGCGCAGTTCGTCCTTCAAGTACAAGGGCACAGAGGTTGATTTGCAGGGAGTTGCGAAAGCATTAGGCGTCGAAGCAATCCTAACCGGAAGGGTCACACAGCGGGGAGAGAACCTGTCGATTAGCGTCGAACTTGTGAATGCGAGCGATAAGACGCAGATGTGGGGTGAGCAGTACGACCGCAAGATGTCTGACTTGCTCGCGACCCAGCGCGAGATTGCTGGCGAGATTGTCGAGAAGCTGAAGCTAAAAGTTTCGCGCGAAGAGAAAGGGCTTGCCAAACACTACACCGAGAGCAACGAGGCTTATCAGCTCTATTTGAAAGGCCGCTTCTACTGGAACAAGCGGACGGCAGAAGCGCTCAAGAAATCAATCGATCATTTCAATCAGGCGATTGATATAGACCCCCACTTCGCATTGGCTTACGCCGGTTTGGCTGACTGCTATGTTGTGCCGGCCAACCGGCTACCGCCGCGAGAAGCAATGCCTAAAGCTAAGGCAGCAGCGATCCGGGCACTGGAACTGGACGAGACGATGGCCGAAGCACACGCCTCACTAGGCCGCGTCCTGGCAGCATACGACTGGGACTGGACGAGTGCCGAGAAGGAATACAAGCGTGCCATCGAGCTGAATCCGCGTTATGCGATAGCCCATCAATGGTATGGCGGATACTTAGAGGTAATGGGCCGCAGTAATGAAGCGATTGCAGAGAGAAAACGGGCAGTGGAACTGGAACCACTCTCTCTCACCATCAACTTTGAGTTCGGTTTGGCTTTTTACTTCGACCGGGAGTACGACCGGGCTATCGAGCAGTTCCAAAAGACGCTGGAGTTGGACCAGAGCTTTCCGCCGGCGCACAATTTTCTCCCAGCCGCCTATGAACAAAAGGGGATGTATAGCGAAGCCGTTGCTGAATTCAAAAAGGCTGTTGCGCTCACAAAGGGAAGTGAATGGACACTGTCAAGGGGTGGTCTCGGCCATGTCTATGCGGTAACAGGTAAGAAAAACGAAGCCCGAATCTTGCTCGACGAGGTCAAGCAACTCTCCACACAAGAATATGTGCCCGCAACCAGCGTGGCCCTCATCTACGCGGGCCTGGGCGAGAAGGACCAGGCTTTTGCCTGGCTCGACAAGGCGTACGAACAACGTGCTTTTCAACTACCAGGGATCAAGTTGGACTCACGGTGGGACAGCCTCCGGTCAGAGCCACGCTTCCAGGACTTGTTGCGGCGCATGGGAATTCCCCAGTAACGCACGAGAGACCGTGTGTGAAAGCTCTGAGGCTGCCTTGGAGCTTTGAACCTGAGGATTTGGAGAATTCAAGCTGAGTAAATTTGCAGGTCGGGAAGGGGGCAGTCATTAGTTTCAAGGTTCGGTAAATTCAAGGCGCCCCCGCTCAACCTTGAATGCCAGTGCTTATCCCCATCCCTCAAGCCTCAGCCCTAAATTACATTGACTGATTGACTCGACGATGAAGCCTCTGAGACTTGAGCGGGGGCGCCTTGAATTTGCCGAACCTTGAAACTAATGACTGCCCCCTTCCCGACCTGCAAATTTACTCAGCTTGAATTCTCCAATCGCACCTGAAGTTTCCTCGGAGTTTTTGAGCCAGTCTCGGAGTCGATGTTTGGGACTAGCTCATGTCACTATGGCTCGTGTGCTGCAAGGTTAATCTTTCAAGCGAGACCGTTCCGAGCAATGACTTCCTGATAGAATGCGGCGCTCAGTTTGGGCGTTCTTTTTTGGGTTGTGTAATCGACATAATGCAAGCCGAACCTATTCGTATAACCGTCGGCCCACTCGAAATTGTCCATCAGGCTCCAGAGAAAATAGCCATACACTGGAATGCGCTCGACTGTCGCGCGCTGAAGCTGTGTAAGATAATTGCGCAGGTACATCACGCGATCAGTATCGTACACGGTGCCGTCCGGCGCCGGAACATCCGCTGATGAACATCCGTTTTCCGTGATGTAAATCTCCTTCACGTTCCAAATTTTATTGACATTGCGTGGTCCCCAGTAAAGGGCTTCGGGTCCTATAGACAACCACCACGACGCCATGTGGGGAAAGGAGGATGGGTTTCGCACGACCGCAAAGCCTTGTGGCGAGTTGTCCGCTCTAATGTATGTTGGTGTATAGATGTTTATGCCTACGAAATCGAGCGGACTCGAGATGATCTTCAGATCCTCAGAGGTAAACTTGGGCGCGTCTGTCCCGGACGAGGCGAGATACGCATCCGTGTACTTACCTTCCTGGATTACGGTCATGTATTGCGCGTTCAATTCCCGGGTGGCGCGGGCAGCTGCCTCGATATGCTGTGTGGTATCGATCACGGGCACGCAAATCGTCATGTTCTCGGCAAGTCCGACCCTTGTACCGGCCTTCGCTCTTGACCGAATGGACTGCACCGCCAAACCATGGCCCAGGACCGCATGATGCCTGGTTTGCTTAAAGCGGCCTGGCGGCAGCATCAAGCCCGGAGCATGGATCCCATTTCCGTATCCCAGATCAACAAAGGCGCCAAACTCATTAATCGTAAAGAAATGTTTCACGCGATCGGAGAGATGTTCAGCTACGTAACCGGAATACTCCGCGAAAGCCTGTGAGGTTTCGCGCGATTCCCACCCTCCCACTCGATCCTGCAGCGCCTGCGGCAAGTCCCAGTGGTAAAGCGTGCAGAATGGCTGGATGTTGCTGGCGAGCAATTCGTCGACAAGTCGTTTGTAGAAATCAAGACCCTTGGGATTTGGTTGACCCGTTCCCTGCGGGAATATTCGCGGCCAGGCCACCGAGAATCTGTACGACTTAACGCCCAGCGCCTTCATTAACTGAACGTCCTCTTTGTAATGATGATAATGGTCATCCGCCACATCGCCGTTAGCGTTGTTCACCACCTTGCCAGGCGTATGCGAAAAGGTATCCCAGACAGACGGTCCTCTACCGTCCTCGTTGACCGCACCCTCGACTTGATACGATGCGGTTGCGGTGCCCCAGAGAAAGCCTTCAGGGAACTCGCGTCCGGTCTTTTTGTTTCCTCCCGTTGCTCGGTCCTTTTGACCCGCAAATGATTTGAGAGAGGATGGTGTCGTAGAAGCAAGAGCGCCGGCGCCGGCGATCTTGCCAAAGGTACGTCTGGATACTTTTTCATTCATCGAAAGACTTTCCTTCTTCATTAGGTTCTCGGTGGTTGCAAGGTCGCTCATATCTGGCTCGTTTAATTTCGGTCCAGGCTTAATCTTGCCAGCGTCTCGAGATTGTTTTTGATTAACTGGCATCGTTGTTCTACACAAGCGAACGACCGAAGCGGGTCTGTGGGAGTGTTGATGACATAATCCAGCAGTTTTGGAATTGTGGTGGTAGCAACATGCAATCGGGTATCTGACGAGCCGTAATAGATGAAGACCTGGCCATCTTCGCGCGCGACCCAACCGTTGCTGAATACAACATTCGAGACATCCCCGACTCGCTCGCTACCTTCCGGCGCAATGAAATATCCTGACGGCTGGTCGATGATTCGCCACGGCTCATGCAAATCACAAAGGAACAGATAGAGCACGTAACGCAATCCCGCCGCGGTTCCGCGCACACCGTGCGCGAGATGCAGCCAACCTTTTTCAGTCTTGATCGGCGCGGGTCCAAGTCCGTTCTTGACCTCTTTAATCGTATGGTATGCGCGCTGGTCGATGATCGTCTCTTGTTCAATTACGGCGTTATTCATTGAATCCGCAAGGCCCCATCCGATACCCCCGCCAGTTCCGGCCTGAATGAAATCATCCTGGGGTCGCGTGTAAAGAGCATACTTGCCATTGACGAATTCGTTGTGCAGCACGACGTTGCGTTGCTGAGGCGAGCGCGTTCGCAAATCCGGCAAACGTTTCCAGTCCTTTAAATCCCTCGTGCGAGCGATGCCGCACTGGGCTATGGCGGATGAAAGATCACCGGGTGAGGCTTTGGGGTCCTGGCGCTCGGTACAAAACAGCCCGTAGATCCAGCCATCTTCATGTTGGACCAGTCGCATGTCATAGACATTTGTGTCCGGTTGTTCAGTTTCAGGCAGGAGAACGGGATAATCCCAAAAGCGAAAGTTATCTATGCCGTTACTGCTTTCGGCAATTGCAAAAAATGATTTTCGGTCACCGCCCTCCACTCGCACTGCCAATACGATCTTGCCGTTGAACTCCATTGCACCGGAGTTAAACGTTGCATTGATCGCCTGTCGTTCCAGTAGGAGTGGGTTTGTTTCGTAATTGAGATCGTAGCGCCAGAAAATCGGCGTGTGGGCAGCCGTTAAGACGGGATTCACGTAACGGTCAAAAATGCCATTGCTGTTGGGTTGCTTGAGGTTTTGCTTCGCAATCAGTGCCTCGTGCCTGTTAATCAGATTCCTTAGCCGAGAAGTAAACTCTGAATAATCCATCTAGGTCTGCTCCCCGCCTCAATGCAAACGGCTGATAACTTCAAAACTCATGCGACCGTTGTGATAAGGGCACTTCCATTGGCTCACTTTTGGCATTTCGAGCACCGGCAAGCCATCATCCGAGACTCGCCAAAACCATTCGCCTTTCGCTTTATCGACCATATGTTTCTTGATGAATTGCCAAACTTTCCTCGCCGCAAGTAGAAACTTTTCTTCGCCACTCAAACGATAAGCATTGACAAAACCGACGACAGCTTCTGTTTGGACCCACCATTCTCTGTCGTTGTTGGTTATACCATCTGGACCGGCTTCATAAAGCAAACTACCGTCGGAATGGATTGCCTGATCATAAACAGCCTGAGCCATCTGCACGGCAACGGCTTTTACCTCCGCTGACACTTCAACGTCAGCGAAGACCTCGGCAGCCTCGCAAAGGAGCCAACTACCTTCAATATCGTGTCCAAATGAAATATGGTCCGATTTGCTGGTCCAGTCTTCATCGAAAAACATACGCAAGTGAAAGGTCTTAAGATTGAGGATTCGCTTAAGGAAAAGGTCAATGATAGCGCCTAGTCTCCGTTTAACATGTGCGTTGCCGGTGACTCGAGCCAGCGTGGTGTACGCCTCAAGCACATGCAGGTGCGAATTCATCGACTTCTTCTCATCCTGATCTACTTCACTAAGTCGCTGATCGCTCGCCAGCGACCAGTCCCGATTGAAAGTTTCGCAGTAACCATCATATCGACGATCACGACCACGACACTCCAGTAGATCGAAGAGTTCGAAGGCCCGGTCCAAGGCTGCCTGTTTGCGTGTGGCCCAATAGAATTCCGTCAAACCGTAGAGGGCGAATGCCTGAGCATAAGAACGCTTTCTCGTATCCAATGGCTCGCCGAGATAATCGAGCGTCCAGAAGACGCCACCGAATTTGTGGTCGAGAAAATGTCGGGTCAGGTATGTATACGCACGTTCTGCGATTTGTCGAAACGAAACATCGTGATACAGGCTGAACGCGTGCGAAAAAGTCCATAGTATCCGGGAATTCAGAATGATGCCTTTCTCAGCTTGTTCATCGATCCGCAAGTCGTTTCCGATCCAACCATGAAATCCACCGTGAATTTCGTCGGGAGCATATCTTAACCAAAATGGCGCGATGTTACTGTGCCATTCGTCTTCGACCTCTCGACGGAATTGGCCTAAGGTTTCGGTGCTGACGGTCATACCACCTGTTAGAGCGCAAACTTCAGTTTTGCTTTTGCATACGCAACAGGACCAGCCAAGCCTCGACCTCCAGACCCCTTATCAGTTATTTGCCGTGCAACTCCACTCGACTGATTTGGGCATTAGTTTCGAACACTATTTTTAGGAAGCGATTGCCGGCCGAAGCATTGCTAATTTCATATTGAATCGGAAGTTTGTAGCCATAAGGATTTACCTCAGTCGGAAAGCGATCGACTTTAGCATCTACCTTTACGAAGCTACTGCCATCGGCGGAGACGAAGAAATCAAAATCCTTTGCCGCCTCTTCCATGAATACCAGGATTCTTGCAGAGCGCAACTGCTGTGGGAAGCGATAAGTTATCCAGTTGCCAGCACTTCCTTTAAGCCGATGAATATCTTCCTTATATTGGCGGGCGTTTTTGGTCTCGATTGATAGGCTTTCGTCGTGTGCAACGGCATGCGAAAAATCCTCGAACTCATCTACTATTGAGTAATCTGCCACACTGACCGGGCCGACGACGTTTGATGGTTCGGAAGTGCCTGCCGAATTCCTTGCCCGCACGCGGTAGTAATAGGTCTTGTCCGGTTCAGCTTGAGAATCGGCATACAGCGGCCTGTATGGCGTAGTCGTGTCGTCCACGTTCGGGCCAACGACGATCCACGGACCAACACGCTTTGTTGATCGTTCAACATCATATCCGGAGGCTCCCACTGAACCTTGCCAGGATATAGCGGCGCAGGATTTGATCGGCAGCAATATCGGTGCGACAGGTGGCGCAATTCCCGGTGCGGACAAACCGCTAATCTGATAGGCTTTTTTCCGCACTAACTGGAACAAAGCAGTCTCGTCATAAGCCTTGCCCGTCGAAAATCCTGGATAATGATAGGCTTTGTAGAGATTGCCGCCTGCGCCTTCAGAGTGCCAGTAAAAACCGCCGTCCCGATCGTGAAAGCGTAGACTCCAAATCATCGCGCCCGACAAGCCATTAGCGATAACCGAGTCTAAGACTGCCTCAACCTCGGGTAAGGGAATGAAGCCAAACTCACCAACAATGTAAGCCTTCCTTCCTGCAATTTGTCGATAGAACTTCACGATATCTGCAGCCATTACGCCGGGAGCTCTGTTTGCTCCGGGGTAATGATGACTGGAAACAATGTCAATGTTCGGATCCGCTAACGCCTCAGACTGAATGTCGTGATTTCCTATATAGAATCCGTCCCAAACGAGATGATTAGTGTCGAGCGACTTGATGTACGCAGCAATCTGTTTGGTCCAGGTATAGGGACAATCAAGTTCGTTACCAGTTTCCCAGGCCAGTATTGCCTTATCATCTTTATAAAGGACTCCCGTAACCGTGTTGCGACGGTTAATAATGAAGCGAATTGTTTGCTTGAAATCGTTGATGATGTCCGCATTAGTCCAGAAGGCACTGGCGGCCTGATCGCGATACGAAGCGTATTCCGCGATACCACCCCACCACTTCCAGTTGTCGACGAGTGGAATAACAACGCGCAGACCAAGACGATTTGCCGTCGCCAGAACTCTATCGAGTGCGCGAAACCCCTCCTCGTTGAATTCACCAGGCCTCTTAATGTGACAGGGGATGGGATTGGGACCTTCTTTGCGACAGATAGAGATCACGTACATCCTGGTAGCCCGTCCGCCTAACTGCTTGATAGTGGAGAAAGCATCATTAATCTCAAAGTCATCGGGAAACCGCCACTCATTAGTAGCTTCGAATGGCATGTTGTCTTCAATAAGGTGCAGGTTGGGAATATTGAACGAAACGAACCGATATTCTTTCTCGCCTTCCATCAACTTGTCGCCGGACCGGGTAATGAAATAGCGCATTTCGCTCTGGGCAGAGGCAGAGGGGGCGAAGACAACCCAGAGGAATATGGTGACCAGGGCGACCGGCAAATTATTCAGGGCGTGAGCAATCCTGAGCTTCAATGTTATCTTGACATGAAAATCGATCCCTGAAAACAAGCCAAGGACTAACCCGTTCGCCGGTGTTCTTGCTGTTTCAGAAAACGAATCTTTCATCACATCCGATTCCATTGGTTTAACAATTCCAATCTCCAACAACTCGGAACCAAAGGTCTTTACGCTGAAAGCGTTGGCTAATTCCAGCCCAAGGGTTGCTTCAACCCTGGAAACGTGCGGTCAATTGTTCGAGTTCCCAACTCTGAAGGAGTTGCGTCGCCATACCCTGATCGCAACACCGTGTTAGTTCCGAGTTCCAAACTCTCTTGGCCCCATCAGAAGCGACATGCCTTGTCAGAATTGACCAGGACCATGGCCCTCCGACGCAGCGCAATTCTTTGTGAGCATGCAACGCTATAAATATATACTTCTTGCGGACCAATGATGGTCGCAACTCCTTCAGAGTTGCGACAAAGTGACGCTGCTCGATTACCCAGGGTTTCAAAGCAAACCCCGGGTTAGAATTCGCGAACGCTTTCAGCGTTAAACAGAGTCGAATGTCCAAAGTCCAGACCTGAGCCCGCTGGCCCAAGCTTTCGCATTTAGCGCCCCTGGCCATGAAAGTCGAGTTTTCACACAATCTCGGTACGCCGGGTCCGTCTCATCTGGGCAGGAGCCAAGTTGTTGAGGTTTACGCGGCGCTATCGCGTTCGGCTCGGTACTGCTTGGTCTCTTGGAAATCGGACCACTCATCCATTTTTCACACAAGCTCTTCCGCAGGTTCAGGTGTGCCGAGGAGTATGGCATCAGTACCCTGCGCCAGACCTTCTCCTACTTCCAGACGGTCATACCAGAATTTCTTGAGGAAGATCATCGAAGCTATCAACACGATGAGCGAGATAACCGTGCCGCGCCAGTCGCGGAAAATTACGTATAGTGGAAGCGTAACGAGTGTTACTTGCCAGGCGACACCAACGCCGATGTTTAAAAAGTCGCGAGGAGCCTCAGTGTTCCGCTGAATTGACGGGTCCGCCTTTGCCACTATTGCGTGCACCGGATGCCAGAATCCCCAGGGACGTACGTTCCGATAAAAGCTAACAAGTGTTTCCTGCTCAACTGGTGGCGTCAACAGACTGACTATAATGCTGGTTGCGCCGGACAGCACCAAAATGATTGGAAAATAATAGAGTGGGTGCAGATCGGGGGCGACAATCTTTTGCAGCAGAGCGGTGATAATGCCGACCAACATGCCTCCAAAGTAACCTTTACCATTGAGTCGCCACCAGTACCACTTCAACACATTTGCTGCGGTATAGCCGCCGAATAGTCCGGAAACGATCCACTGGGTGATTTCATCAATAGAAGTGATCGAGAATCCGATGATCATGCCCGCGACGAGAATTAATATTGACGCCAGGTAACTGGCTTTAAGGATGGCACGGTTATCGGCTTCTGGATTGACATAACGTTTATATAGGTCATTAACAAGATAAGCGGCTCCCGCGTTGACAGTTGCGCTGAAGTTCGCCATGAAAGAGGACATCAGACCGGCTAATAAAACACCAATCAGGCCGGCGGGGAGAAAATTGTTGATCACATAGGGAAACACTAATTCAAAATCTATATTGCCGCCCATCGTTCTGAATTGAGGTGTGAGAAAAACCAGTCCCAAAAGAGTTATGCCACCGATCAAGATCCAACGGGGAAGCAAACAAATTGAAACTATTGCACTCATCAAGCTGGCCTCTCTCGGACTCTTAGCAGCGAGAATACGTTGCATATCATAATTCGGCGCAGCACCAGCCATGCTGACTAGAATGCCCTTGAAAATCATTACCGTAAAAAAGAGACCGAACATCGCGGCAATACCGTCTGCGGTGATTTTCTGATTCATTGCCGGCAGGATGCCACTCCAGTCCAGATTCATGTTCCAATTGAAGAATAGGTTGCGCCAACCGGCAGGAGTTACCTGATCAAGCTGCTCCGGGCTGACTTTCATGATTGCGATCACTCCGATGACGATTGCAGATACAGTCATCAGGCAGAACTGAGCAAAATCTGTCAGCACCACGCTCAACATCCCTCCCAGAACTACATAGACAGCTGTGATGGTCATGAGGAGAATTGCATAGGTGTTGGCGGAGAGGTCCCATGGCAAAAATACTTTGCAGAACTTGCCGATTCCCTGAAATTCGTAACCGATAAAACTGACCACGCTGATTAGGGCGAAGAGTACGATGACAGCGCGTGAGAGTTCGCCGCCAGTCCCAGACCCGAATCGAGTTGTGATCCACTCTGCGCCCGTTCGCGCATTGGAACGGCGTATCCACTTCGAGACATATACTGCGTCAAAAACCTGATTAAAGGTCGGCCATAACCAAGGGAGGAAAATGGCCTTCATTCCATAGACGAAAAGAACCGTCACCAGCCACATCGTGCCGGTGATGTCCCACATTGCCGAAGCATTGGAGATTCCCAGTAGCCACCATGGCAGTTTCCTCTCGCCGAGAAAGTACGCCTCTAAGTTCTTTGAAGCTCGCTTTTTGATATAGAACCCGATGCTGATCATCGCAGCGAAGTAAACAACAAGCACAATGATGTCCAGCTTACTTAATCTCATGTGGTTTCCTTTCAGCCGGAGTCATGACTCGGGCGTTCGTTGGCGTCGCAAAACTGAATACTCAGCATCGAGGTCAGACCCCAACCTGAGTCTGTCGGGGAAAGTGGTCTTCTCGCCGCAGAGACTCTGCAGCGGGGCCAGGGCCGCAACGAAATTAGTTAGCCTTGTCGGCTTGGCCATGAAACTTGACTGCCTGTCACTGTTTGATTCCAGGCAAAAGCTCACTCAAGCGGAAGCCCGCTGCGCCGCCTGATGTGAGACCTCGGCTTTCCCTCGCTTTACTACCGCCACACAGCGTCAATCGAGCAAATGATCTTCACTCCGTAGGAGGGGAATGTTTATAGACTTGGACTTCACAAAAAACCAGCGCCGTTCGCAGGAGCGGAACTCAAGTTGACAAGTACTCATCTAGCAACGTTCGGCTCCTGCGAACGGCGCTGGAGGTATTGCTTGGCCCAAACTATAAACATTCGACCCCTAACGGGGTAAAACCTGTTCTGCCACTAACGGGCTCGGTAAAGCCCCAGGGAGATTGCGCTTTCACCGAATCTTGCTCAAAAAAACAAGACCTCACGAATTGCTACGCAGAGTTCTTTATTCCGACCGGCTCTAACTAGAGTGCCAAGCGCCGAAGCGTCACAAATATTCAAGTGACGAACTTTCCAAATCCGGGCTAACCGTCTAAAAATGTGGATCTAGGATCCTGTTTCTCCAATTTTATGAAGCGACGCTCGCTTGGAAATGATGTCGAATATCGTTGCTCAAATTTTAACTGAAGAGGATAAAGCTGATATTCAGCTCTCAGCGAACTGTCGCTATTACGGTGCGATTCTTGCCTGGCAAAAATCGCAGCCTCGACCAATCCCCAATTGGGAGTCATTAATTAAGCACCGTCATGCGTTTTTAGTAAACCTTTTTCAGAGCGGCCTTCAATATAGAGACTTCTGTCGGGCCTTACAACAAAGCATTTTGTCGGATCTTGCAACAAAGCGTCGTCGGTGCGGATAGAGTTTACGATTTGCTTTGGAATGAATGAATTTTCCGTGGTAGTTTAGATACTTCTGTCAGGTCTTGCAACAAAGAATTCCCGAAAACCAGCAGGCGTAGCAGCTTTTATCATCAACACGAAGCAGGTGGATAGGCCCTTTTAGCTTCGCGCTTCAGGCGTCTCTATAAAGCCCAATCCCTTGTTCCCCTGAAAAAATTGAGGAGGATTATGAATACAGCAAGGAAATGTATGTTCTTGACTTTGTTACCGCTGTTAATGCTGCTAAGCGCCTCTGTCGCCTTTGCGCAGTCACAGCTCATCAGCGGTACTGTAGTCGACCAGAAAGGGGCAGTTGTCCCAAATGCAAGTGTAAAGATTACGGACGAGGCCAAGAAGCTTTTGGCCCGCGAAGTGACCACCGGCGATAACGGCAGATTCGAGGCTCTCGGCGTACAGCCTGGCTCTTACTCGATCACTGTGGAAGCGCCGGGATTTAAGAAACTGGTTTCCCAGATTACTCTTGAAGTAAACACGAAATTGGATGTTGGCGAGTTACGCCTGGAAATCGGGGAAGTCAGCGATACTGTTTCAATTGTTGCCGAAACTCCTTTGGTCCAGACAAACACTGGCGAGAAGGCTTTCCTGGTAGAAAACAGACAGATCACCGAACTGCCGTTGAATGGGCGGAACTGGGTGGCTCTGATGAACACTGTTCCCGGCGTGATTAGCAGCAACCGCAGTGACTTTGAAACAAACTTCAATGATGTCAGCGGCTTTCATGCTAATGGCGGTCGCGGCTCACAAAACAATTTCTACCTGGACGGCTCTCCTAATCTGGACGTTGGTGATAATCAGTCTCAGTACACGCAGCCCAGCGTTTATTCGATTGGTGAGTTTAAGGTCCAGCAGAGCGGCTTCAACGCTGAGTTCGGGCGCAACTCGGGTGTAGTGATTGCCGTGCAAACGAAGTCTGGCGGATCGGGCTTCCATGGCACTGCCTACGAGTATGTCCGCAACGACGCTTTGGACGCAAAGAGACATGAAGCTGGTGCAAATGATAAGAAAGACGTATTGCGCTACAACCTCTTTGGTGGCAACTTTGGCGGTTGGATTCCTCTTCCAAAGATATCTACAAAGGCCAACAAACGCCTCTTCTTCTTCTACAATCGCGAAATGACCCGACGGAACATCCCTGAGCCCGGTCCGAGTTTTATTGACATTCCTGGTGCTCAGACCCTGGTCAATGGCGATTTTTCACCCTTCCTGGTGGATGGCATACATCAAGGTCCCGCTACGCAGATGACCTGTGCTCCATTTTTTGTTGGTACTATTTTCCGACCGGGGACGGTCACGTATGGCACAACAGGAAATTGCGCTGGCCAGATAACTGGTGGAACACCGTTTCCCGGAAACATTGTTCCGCCAGCTCAGTGGAACGGTAAGACCGCTAATCTCCTGAAGGTGTTTACGCAGGTTCCCGGGTTTTCCAGTTTTGCCTCTGTAGGCCAGGGCCTGGTGCGATGGCCCATTTCCAGGCCTGACAGTCTCCGCAAAAACCAGGACCTGTTGCGTATCGACTATAACTTGAACAGCACAACAACCACCTTCTTCCGGTGGGTGAATGATGACCAATCGGAGTCATTCAGCCATCCGATTTGGGGCTGGCAATCGTTCTCCACATTCCCTCCAATCGGGGCCTTCCGGCGCCCAAAACCGGGCAGCTCCTGGTCGTGGAATGTTGTGAAGACCATTAGTCCGACACTGGCTAGTGAAACCATTCTGTCCTACAACCACCAGTCGCAGAGTCTTTCTCCTACCGACAAGGCTTTGGACCGAGACGCTCTGGGCGTCAACTTTCCACAGCTGTTTCCGGCCACTAATACAGCCAATTTCATTCCTAACATCGAAGTCTGGGGAGGCAATAACACTCCCACAATCGTATTGGAATGGGGATCACCTGGCTGGCACAATACTGGGAAAGATTATGCCATCACAGAGAACCTCTCATGGGTGAGGGGATCTCACAGCATGAAGTTCGGGGGCTATTTCAACCTGGACAACAAGACGCAGACAGCGAACTTCGGCTCAGCCCAGGGCACCTTGGATTTCGCTGCCGCTTCCACGAATCCAGGTAATACGTCATCAGAGTTAGCTAACCTGTTGCTGGGCAATATCAGCAACTACAACCAGGCAAGCGCGCACATCTACCCTTATTTCAGGTTCGAGTCGTGGGAAGGTTATGCACAGGACGCTTGGAAAATAAACAAGCGACTCACCCTTGAATACGGCGTGCGCTTTCAACGCACCACGCCAACCTTCACCTATACTCGGGGGGGGACTCCCGGCGGAGAGGGTACGTTCCTGCTCTATAGTCTGGATCTATCAAAATATTCCGCTGCCACAGCCCCGCAGATTAACCTCACAAACGGGCAGGTTGTAGGCAACAGGGTAACTGCTTACCAAGCCAATGGTCTGATTTGCGACCCCTGTGCTGGAGTCAACCGCGGGTTTGCGAAAACCAAGAATTATCTCTCACCCAGAGTGAGTTTTGCGTATGACGTATTCGGAGACGGCAAGACTGCGCTTCGTGGCGGCTTCGGAGTATATGTTGAGCGGCTGCGTCAGAATAACTTCAATTTTGGCGCAGGTAACAACTTTCCGAATGGTGGCGGAGACGCCATTACCAATACTAATATAAACAACGCTAGAGCGGGGACCACTGATCCTACGCAACCGGGAAACCCGCAGGGTTATACAATCTTCCCTGTTGACAACACTATGCCCACAATCTATTCGTGGAACGTGGGTATTCAAAGAGACCTGGGACACAACTTTGGCCTGGACGTATCTTACGTTGGGAACCATTCCGTCCACCTGATGCTCCAGAGACAGATTAACACCCTGCCGGCGGGATACTTTCTTGCCAATCCCAATGCAAATACCTCCGTCAATGGCTTCACGGATGCTTTGCGTCCCTTCAGGGGATTTGGCAGTATCAACTCAGTCGAAACCTCTGGCTTTGCCTCTTACAGGGCGATGCTGGTTCGCTTGAGCCGTCGACTCACCAAGGGTTTGCATTTCAACGTCAACTACACGTGGTCCCGGACCCTCGACGTGGTGGATAACGACGACGGCCAGCTTGACAATCCTTTTGATATTCGCGCGAATTTGGCGCCGGCTGGTTACGATGCCACTCACTCCCTGACCATTGACTACATCTACGAGTTCCCGAAATTCAAAGGGGACAACGTCTTTGCGCGTGGTCTGCTGAATGACTGGGAGCTTAGCGGTATAACGCATTACCAGTCGGGATTTCCGTTCAATGTTACAGCGAATGGCAATCTTTTCGGCATTGATGCGGGAGTACAGTACCCTAACCTTGTTGGCGATCCTTATGCCGGACAAACCAAGGCTCACTGGCTCAATCCGGCCGCCTTTGCCCGTCCGGCTGATGGCCAGCGTGGTGACCTCGGCCGGCATGCGCTACGTGGTCCCGGCTACTCGAACTTTGATGTCTCGTTTGGGAGAGTCATCAAGTACCACGAGCGGGTAAATTTCAAGATCAGTGCTGATGTGTTTAATGCATTCAATCATCCACAGGTCTTTGCAGTTAACACTGGGTTCTCAGCGGACGCTCCTGGCGCTGGACCCAGCGCTGGGACTCGAAACCCTGTCAACGGACTCGGCACCATTAGCCAATTCCGTGATTCGCGCATCGTTCAGTTCGGCTTCAGATTACAGTTCTAGCGAATTTTTGTAGCTGAAAAGAAAGAGGGCCGGCCTTCGGGCCGGTCCTTTCCATTTCCGTCATGAAATATACGGTTTCACCCGGTTAGGGGTGGGATGTTTATAGCTTGAGCAGAAAAACCCTCCGGCGCCGTTCGAAGGAGCGGATTCAAGTTGAAAAGTACTTATCTAGAAACGTTTCCGCTCCTTCGAACGGCAATGGCGCTTAGTGAATGTTCCAATCTAGAAACATCTCACTCGAGCGCCAAGGAAAGGCTGCTGCATCTGGCAGGGTGGAAGTCCCTGCTGAGAAAGGCCTAGCCAGCCACTCATACCGAGTGTTGCAGCTGTGAGGAGGTGTCACGATGAACCGAACGTAACAGTTG
>WNGF01000751.1_pt1 | contig 47812 bp, 47 predicted proteins | sample 5400641 | NCBI WGS metagenome assembly WNGF01 (sample SAMN13153371, study PRJNA577476) | soil metagenome | isolation source: 80 cm soil or saprolite under grassland replicate 2 | place: USA:California | collected 2016-06-15 | reverse complement strand
TGCCGCCGCCGTTTCGGATTGGCGTGATGCAGCTCTCGATGGAGCCGCTCGGCGAGATGATCGAGACGGCCAGGGTGATGGACCGGGCCGGGATGGACACGATCTGGCTCGCCGAGGCCTACCCCTGGTGGCGCAAGCACGGGATGGAGGCGCGCTCGTCCACCGTTACCTCCGCGCTGATCGCGCAGGCGACCGAGCGGCTGACGATCGGCTGGGGGATCATCTCGCCCTTCACGCGCCACCCGGTGCAGGCGGCGATGGACGCGCGGGTCGTCCAGGAAGCCGCCGGGCCCGGCCGTTTTCTGCTCGGGCTCGGCACCTCGAAGATCTTCCTCAACAATGCGAAGCTGAACTCCCGCAGGACGCTCGGCCCGATGCGCGAGGCGGTCGAGATCGTCCGGGGGGTCCTCGCGGGGGGCGCGTTCGAGTACGAGGGCGAGACGTTCAGCGCCTCCGTCCCGCCGCTGCAAAGCGAGGCCGAGGCCCCACGCGAGGTGCCGCCCGTCTACGTAGCGGCGACGGCGCCGAAGATGCAGATGCTCGCGGGCGAGATCGGCGACGGCTGCCTGACGCCCTCGATCACGACTCCCGCCTTCGTCCGCTACACGCGCGAGAACGTCAAGGCGGACATCGACATCGGCTGCACGGTCGTGGCCTCGATCGGAGAGGATCGCGCCGCGGGCCGCGACGGCGCGCGGGAGATTGCCGGGATGTACCTCGCCAACAAGTTCCAGAACATCAAGGGAACCGCCGACACGCTGCTCGAGCTGGCGGGGATCGAGATGGAGGAGCTCGCTCCGGTGGCCGAGGCGATGGAACGGGGGGGCCGGCTCGCCGCCAAGGAGAAGGTGACCGACGACCTGCTCGACCGCTGCAAGCCGATCGCCGGGACGCCCGCCGACTGCATCGACGCGATCGAGGAGTACCGCGAGGCCGGCTGCACCCATGTCATGCTCGAGCTCTGGGGCGACCGGCGCCACGAGCAGATCGAGTTGTTCGGGCGTGAGGTGCTGCCCCACTTCCGCCGATGAAGCACCTGCTCAACAAGGTCGACCGCGACAGCCTCGTCGAGACGGCGTGCGACCTGGTCAACATCTCGAGCCCGACCGGCCACGAGCAGCCGGCGGCCGAGTACGTCGCGCGGACGCTCGGGGGAATGGGCCTCCAGGTGGCGTGGCAGGAGGTCGAGGACGGGCGTCCGAATGTGCTCGCCCGGCTGGAGGGAACCGGGGGCGGCAAGACCCTGATGCTCAACGGTCACATGGATACCTCGTACTCGGGCCGCGAGCCGTGGCTCCGCGGCATCGAGGGGTTCCGGCCGGAGGCGAGGGTGCGCGACGGCCACATCTTCGGGCTCGGGATCTCGAACATGAAGGGCGCGCTCGCTTGCTACATCGAGGCGGTACGGGCGCTGCTCGACGCCGGCGTTCGGCTGAACGGCGACCTCCTCGTCGCGGCGGTCGTCGGCGAGATCGAGAAGACGCAGTGGGGCGAGTTTCGCGGTGCCGAGTACCGCGGCTATGCGGCGGGCTCGCGCCACCTCGTCTCGCACGGCGGCGTCGCCGACATGTGCGTGCTCGGGGAGCCGACCGAGCAGAAGGTCGTGCTCGCCCACTACGGCTCGGTCTGGATGCGGATCTCGACCCGCGGCCCGTTCGTCCACACCGCGTTCACGAGCAGCCTCGAGCAGAACTCGATCGTGCGCATGCGCGACGTGCTGGACGCGGTGCTCGAGTGGATCCCCTCGTGGGAGGAGCGAACGACGTATCGGGGTCACCCCGGCGTCGTCAACGTCGGCGCGATCAACGGCGGCTTCGCGTGGCGCGCGAGCCGCACGCCCGGCCGGACCGACCTGTTCCTCGACGCGCGCGTGCCGCCGAGCATGCCGATGACCGAGGCGACAGCCGCGCTGCGGGAGCTCGTCCGCGGCCTGCGCGAGCGCTTCCCGGAGCACGGGATCAGGTCCGAGATCTACGTCACCGCACCCGGAGCCGAGATCGCCGAGGACCACGAGCTGATCCAAGCGCTCGACGAGAGTCACGGCGAGGTCTTCGGCTCGCCGCCGGAGCGCGATGTCGTCCGCTGGTTCTCCGACGCGTCCGTGCTCAGCCGGTACGGCATCGCGACCGTCAACTACGGGACGTCGAGCGGCCTTCCCGGCGCGGAGGGAGAGAACCTCGCGATCTCCGGCCTGGTGGACACGGCGAAGGTGTACGCGCTGACCGCGGCGCGCGTCTGCGGAGTTGCGTGAGCGACGTCTACTCCCTGCCGCCGAATCTGCCCGTGCCGGAGGACGACGGCGCGTGCGACCACCTGCCGGGAACGATGCTGCCCCAGCTGACGCTCGAGTCGTCCCGGGGGCCCGTGTCCCTTCGCGAGCTTTCGCTGGAGCTGCTCGTGCTGTACGTGTACCCGCAAACGGGACGACCCGGGCGGCCCTGGCCGGAGGGGTGGGACGAGATCCCCGGCGCACGTGGGTGCACGCCCCAGTCGCTCGGCTTCCGCGACGCGCACGCGCGGCTCCAGGAGCTCGGCGCGCAGGTCGCCGGCCTCTCGGCCCAGCCGCTCGACGACCAGCTCGAGTTCGCCGAGCGGAACGCGATCGCCTACCCGGTGATCGCCGATCCGGGGCTCAGGCTCGCTTCGGCATTGCAGTTGCCCACCTTCGAGGCTGACGGGTCGGCGCTCTACAAGCGCGTGACGCTCGTCGTCGAGGCCTGCGCGATTGCGAAGGTGTTCTACCCCGTGTTTCCGCCGGACGAGAACGCCGCGGAGGTCGTCGCGTGGCTGGAGTCGCGGGGATGAAGCTCGTCACGTTCGACGACTGCAAGGTCGGGCGCGTCGAGGGCGAGACCGTCGCGGAGCTCGATGTGCCCTCGATGCGCGAGTACTTCGAGCGGAACGAGGTGCCGCGCACGGCCGGGGAGCATGCGCTCGCGGACGTGAAGCTGCGGGCGCCGATCGTGCCGAAGAAGTTCTTTCACACGGCCGGCAACTTTCGCGAGCACGAGGAGGAGTCGAGGCGCGCCGGCTGGTCGCACCGGATCGCGCCCTGGATCGTCTTCTTCCAGAACGTGGACGCGATCGTCGGGCCGGACGACCCGATCGTGTATCCGGAGCACTTGACCGAGGAGCTCGACTACGAGCTCGAGCTCGCAGTCGTGATCTCGAGGCCCGGCCGCTGGTTCGGCCCCGAGGAGGCGGAGGACTACATCGGCGGCTACGTGATCTTCAACGACGTCACCGCGCGCGACATCCAGCGGCGGGAGATGGAGTCGGGCGTGTTCTCGTTCTGCAAGGCGATCGACACGTTCTGCCCGCTCGGCCCATGGATCGTGACGCCGGACGAGATCCCGGACCCCCACGACCTGGCGATGGAGCTACGCGTGAACGGCGAGGTGCGGCAGACCTCGCGCTCGGCCCGGATGTCGGTGACGATCCCGGAGATCCTCGCCCACTACTCGCCGCTCGGGTACAGCGCGGGGGACGTGGTCTCGACCGGCACCGTCTCGGGAGTGGCCGGGTTCAGCGAGGATCCGAAGGCGTGGTACCTGAAGCCCGGCGACGTGATCGAGTGCGAGATCGAGCGGATCGGCGTGCTCCGGAACCCGGTCGTCTCCTGGCAGGAGGCGCACGGCGAGCCGGCCCCCCGAGGGTGCGCTGGTAGCTAGGAGGTTCACGCGCGTGAGACCGGGACCCACCACACCCGCCCTCCGACACGCTAATTCGGCAAAGCGCACGTGTCTGCAACGAGACCGTGCCGAAAGTGTGAAGCCCTGAGCTGGCCGCGGGACGATGCGAAGCTCGAGCGGGTTCGCGCGCTGATGACCGAGCACGACCTCGACGGGCTCGTCGTCCGAGCTCCCGACAACGTCGTCTACCTCTCCAACTACTGGCCGATGAAGGGGTACGACCTCGTCGTCTTTCCCCGCGAGGGCGACTCGGCGCTCGTCGTGATCGAGCCCCAGGCCGAGGACGCCGCACGCGTCGCCTGGACGAGCGACATCCGGCTCTTCAAAGGCTACGACGACGGCGATCCTCGGCCGCCGACCGCGCGGGCCCTCGATCTCGCGCGCGAGGTCGTCCGGGGACGCGGTCTCGAGCGCGTCGGCCTCGAGCTCTCGCTCGGCACGCAATCGGCCGACCGGATGGCCGGCGAGCCGACCACGTTCACGCACGAGTTCTTCCACGCCTTCGGCGCCGGCATCGCCGACGCGACGCCCCTCCTGGCCCGGGCGCGTGCGCTCAAGACCGAGCAGGAGATCCAGCGGATGCGGATCGCGAACGACATCGCCGCCGCCGCGATGGAGCACGCGAAGGCGAACATCCGGCCCGGGATGCGCGAGAGCGAGGCCGCCGCCCTCTGGCAGGGCCACGTCCACGGACGCGGGACCGCTCGCGAGGACGTCGAGCTCGCGCTCGGCTTCGCGCTCGTCTGGTCCGGACCCGGCATCCGCACCTTCACCGCGACCGGCGACCGGCCGGTGCAGGAGCACGAGCCGACCCTGTTCGAGATCTGGGTCTGCGCCGACGGCTACTGGTGCGACCACACGAAGAACGTCTGCCCGGGTGAGCTCTCGCCGCGCTACGACGAGCTCGTCGACGCCCTGCTCGGAATCTACGAAGCCGCGATCGGCCACCTGCGTCCCGGAGCGAGCCTTCCCGAGCTCGACCGCCTGATCCGCGAAGGGATCGCCGAGGCCGGCTATCCAGGCCAGCCGTCGCACCCGGTCGCGCACGGGGTCGGGGCACGCGCCCACGAGCCCCCGTATGCGCACCAGGCGGGTGACGGCACGATCGAGGAGGGAATGGTGCTGGCGATCGAGCCCGGCTGCTACTGGGAGGAGGGAGGGGGCCTCCGCCTCGAGGACAACTTCCTCGTCACCGCCGCCGGAGCGGAGAAGCTCTCGCCCTACCCGGACGACTTCCGATGAGCGGCGAGATCTGGACCGGCGAGCTCAACCGCCGCGCCGCCTTCGAGGCCGAGGTCGGCTTCTACGACACGACCCTGCGCGACGGCGAGCAGACCGTCGGCGTCGTTCTGGACCCCGAGCAGAAGCTCGAGATCGCCCGCGCCCTCGACGGGCTCGGGATCGAGCGGATCGAGGCCGGCTTCCCGCGGGTCTCTCCCGACGACGCGCGCGCAATCCGGCTAATCCTCGACGCCGGCCTGAGCGCGGAGGTGTGGGGCTTCTCGCGTGCCGTCCGCGCGGACGTCGAGGCGCTCGTCGAGCTCGGCGTCCAGGCGAGCGTGATCGAGTCGCCGATCAGCGACCGCAAGCTGGATGCGCTCGGAGTCGACCGGGAGGCGATGCTCGAGCGGATCGTCTACGCCGTCTCCGACGCGGCGAAGCAGGGGATCACGGTCGCGTTCTTCGGCGTGGACGGGACGCGCGCCGACCTCGGCTACTTCGAGACGGTCTACAAGACGGCGGTGGAGGCCGGCGCGAAGGAGGCGGTCGTCGTCGACACGATCGGCGTCGCCACTCCAGAGGCAGTCGAGTTCCTGGTCGGGCAGACGCGCGAGTGGCTCGGGCCGGACGTTCCGCTCCACTTCCACGGCCACAACGACTTCGGCCTCGCCACCGCGGCGGCGGTCGCGGCCGTACGCGCGGGGGCGCGCTGGATCCACGGGACGATCAACGGGATGGGCGAGCGGGCCGGAAACGCCAACCTCGCCGAGGTCGCGCTGGCCCTGCACGCGCTCTACGGCGTGCGCACCGGCCTCCGGCTCGAGCGCCTGCGACAGGTCTCCGCCCGCGTGCGCGAGCTCTCCGGCTACGAGCTCGACCCCTGGAAGCCGGTCGTCGGCGACACCCTCTTCGTCCGCGAGAGCGGCGCCGTCGCCAGCCAGTTCCACGATCCGCCCTCGATCGAGCCCTTCTCCGCCGAGCTCGTCGGGGCCGAGCGGAAGATCGTGCTCGGCAAGAAGAGCGGGCTCGACTCGATCCGGATCAAGTGCGACGAGCTCGGCCTCGAGCTCGATCCGGACCGGCAGCGCGCCCTGCTCGAAGCGGTGAAGCGGCTCGGGACGGAAAGGCGCCGGCTCGTCACCGACGACGAGTTCCGCGCTCTGGCATCCACGATATAGCCCCTTTACACTCGCCCCGTGCTCGACGCTGTCGCGGTGACGAAGAACTTCGCGGGCGTCCAGGCGTTACGGGGAGTGACGCTACGGCTTCGCGAAGGGGCGCTGGTCGGGCTGATCGGCCCGAACGGCTCGGGCAAGACGACGTTGCTGAACTGCGTCTCCGGCGTCTTCGCCCCCAGCGCAGGCGCGATCTCGCTCGACGGCCGCCCGATCGGGACGCGCCCTGCACACGAGCTCGCCCGCCGGGGGATCGTGCGGACGTTCCAGAACGTTCGCCTCTTCGACGGGCTCACAGTCGTCCAGAACGTGCAGGTTGCCGCGGTTGCCGCGGGCAGGGTGCGGCGCCGTGACTCGCGCAGGTACGCGCGGGCGGCACTCGACCGGCTCGGCCTCGGCGACCTCGAGGACCGCCGGGCGGGAACGCTCTCGTACGGCGACCAGCGGCGACTGGAGATCGCGCGGGCGCTCGCCGCCTCGCCGCGCTTCCTGCTGCTCGACGAGCCTGCCGCCGGGATGAACGAGGCCGAGTCGGACGAGTTGCGAGAGGCGATCGAGCGAATTCGCAGCGAACGCGGCTGCGGCGTGCTCGTCGTCGACCACGACCTGCGGCTGATCATGCGCCTGTGCGAGCACATCTACGTGCTGAACGAGGGCGTACTGATCAGCGAGGGCAAGCCAGAGGCGGTCCGGAGCGATCCGGCCGTGGTCGCCGCGTACATCGGCGAGGAGGAGGAACGATGAAAGGAGTCGGAATGAGCGGAGGCAAGCGCCGCATGCTCGTCCTGCTGGGCGTCTCCGGGCTCGCGCTCGCGGTCGCGGCGGGGATCGCGGTCGGGCAGGGGCCGAACACGAGCGGCCTCAAGAAGGGCACCTTCAAGGTCGGCTACGGCAACAACCTGAGCGGATTCCTGGCCGTACACGACCATCTGATCTCGAACGGCGCGATCCTCGCAGTCCAGCAGATCAACGCCAAGGGCGGGGTCGGCGGCAAGGTGAAGCTCAACCTCAACCTGAAGGACGTGAAGAGCGACACTGCGGAGTCGGTCAAGGTCGCGAACCAGCTTGTCGCGGCGAAGAGCGATGTCGTGATGCTTCCGTGCAACACCGACTTCCAGGTGGCGATGACGGCGATCACGCAACGGAAGAACGTCTTCAGCCTCTCGCCCTGCAACGCCGATCCCACGCTGGGCAAGCGGTTCTCGGTCTACTGGCCGGTCGGGATGGCGGGCAACGCCCAGGGCGCGCAGCTTGCGACCTACGCGAAGAAGCTCGGCAAGAGGCGAGCCTACGTCGTCGACGCAGAGGCACAGCTCTACGTGCAGACGATGGCGAAGTACTTCAAGAAGGCGGCTCCGAGCCGCAAGATCCGGATCGTCGGCTCGACGAAGGTGCCGGTTCCCGGCACCGACTACTCGTCGGCGGTGACCAAGATCAAGAACACGACGCCCAAGCCGGACGTGATCATGACCGGGATCTTCAACCCGTTCCTCGGCACGCTGATCAAGAACCTGCGCGCCCAGGGGGTGAAGACGCCGGTCATCGGAACCGACGGGGCGGAGTCGGCGCCGATTCTCGCCCTCCCCGCGGGGACGACGAACGGGACCGCCTTCACCACCTTCGGCTACCCGTCGCGCGGGAGCGCGACCGCCCGGTTCTACGCGCAGTACAAGGCCCGCTTCGGCTCGCGGCCGGACGGCAGCTTCGCGGCGCTCGGGTACGAGGCGGTGAAGGTGCTCGAGGCGGCGATGGTGAAGGCGAACTCGACCGACCCGAAGAAGATCGAGGCCGCGCTCTCGAACGGGATGACCGTCAACGGGGCGCTCGGTCCAATCAGGTACGCGGGCAACGGCCGGCACAACCCCTCGACGCTCGTCGTCGTCGACCGGATCAAGAACAAGCGCTTCGTCCTCGCGCTGAAGTCGGTCCCGAAGAACGTGCCGAGGCCCTGAACCCGCTGCTCCCCGGGGCTCTCGGGCCCCGGGGAGCCTCTCGTCCTTGGCCCCGCTCCTCGAAGTTCGCCGGCTGACCGCCCACTACGGGCCGATCACCGCGGTGCGCGAGGCGGAGCTCGTCGTGAACGAGGGCGAGATCGTCGCGCTGCTCGGCGCGAACGGCGCCGGCAAGACGACCACGCTCGCCGCGATCAGCGGCCTCGTCGCCCGTTCAGGGGAGGTCCTTCTCGACGGAAAGGAGATCTCGAAGCTGCGGCCCGAGCAGATCGTCCGCCGGGGCGTGAGCCTGACGCCCGAGGGACGGCGGGTCTTCACCGGCCTGACGGTCGCCGAGAATCTCTCTATCGGCGCCGCTGTGCGCAAGGACGGTGCGAACGAGCAGCGGGAGCGGCTGCTCGAGCTCTTCCCCGTGCTCGAGCAGCGGCTGCATACACCTGCGCGAATGCTCTCCGGAGGTGAGCAGCAGCAGCTCGCGATCGCGCGTTCGCTCATGTCGCGCCCGCGCCTGCTCCTCCTCGACGAGCCGACGCTCGGGCTCGCGCCGAAGCTCGTCCGACTCGTCTTCGACCTGATCGGCCGGTTGCGCGTCGAGGAGGGCGTGACCGTCTTGCTCGTCGAGCAGAACGTCCACCGCGCGCTCGACCTCTGCGACCGGGCCTACGTGATGCGCACGGGCCGGATCGAGGTCGAGGGAACGCCCGACGAGCTGCGCCGGACGACCCGGATCGAGGAGGCGTACCTGGGGATCGTGGCCGGATGACCGTGATTGCCGTCACCGGCCCGTACCTCGTCCAGCAGGGCATCAACGCCCTCAGCCTCGGCAGCACCTATGCCCTGCTCGCGCTGGGGCTGGCGATGCTCTTCAGCATCATGGGCCTGATCAACTTCGCCCACGGGGAGCTGCTGGTGATCGGCGGCTACACGATGTGGGCGCTGCTCGAGCACGGGGTGCCGTGGCCGGCCGTGATCCCGCTGACGCTGCTCGCGCCAGCGCTGGTCGCGATCGCGATGGAGCGCATCGTCTTCCGCCCCCTGCGCGGAGCGAGCCTCGTCACCCTGCTGATCGCCTCCTTCGCCGTCAGCCTCCTGCTCCAGACCGTCTTCCAGATCAGCGCCGGGACCGACAAGGGGATCGAGCTCCCCGGCTGGGTCGACGACGTCGTCAACGTCGGGCCCTACACGATCTCGCTGCTCAAGATCGTGATGACGGGCGTGACGATGCTCGCGCTGCTTCTGCTGACGCTGTTCCTGAAACGGACGCTGCTGGGAATCGCCATGCGCGCCGCGGCGGAGGACTTCGAGGTAACGCGCCTGATGGGCGTCCGGGCAAACGCGGTCGTGATCGCCGCCTTCGCCCTCTCAGGGCTTCTCGCGGGCGTCGCGGCTCTCTTCTTCTTCACACAAAGCGGCTCCGTCGGGCCCTTCGACGGGACGGAGCCGGTCGTGAAGGCCTTCATCGCCGTCGTGATCGGCGGCCTCGGAAGCCTGACGGGCGCGGTGGTGGGAGGCTTCGCGCTCGGAATCACCGAGGTCGTGCTCGATGCGGCTCTTCCCGCGGGCGCGCAGCCCTTCGGGACTGCGTTCGCACTGCTCGTCGTGATCGCCATCCTCCTGTTGCGCCCACAGGGCCTGGTCGGCCGTCCCGTCGGCCTCACCTAGTGCGCTTCCGGCGCTACTGGGCGGTCGAGTCGGCGGCGGGATCGGCGCTGATCGCCGCCGGCCTCGCGCTCGTCCTGGTCTACGGCCTCTTCTGGGCGGGCGGGACGACCCGGCACACGATCCTCTTCTCGAAGGACACGATCGTCTTCTTCTTCATCGACGTCGTGCTCGTGGTCGGCCTTCAGATCTTCTCCGGCAACTCGGGGATCCTCTCGTTCGGCCACACCGCCTTCATCGGAACCGCTGCTTATACGGCCAGCCTGCTGACGATCGATCCCGGGCTGAAGCCGTACGTCTCGCCCGGGCTGCCGCACTACCTCGAGATGCACAGCGTCGGCTTCGTACCGGCGGTGCTTTTCGCGGTGGCGCTCGTCGCCGTGCTCGCGCTCGCCACCGGCCTCGTCGTGCTTCGGCTCGACGGAGCCAGCGCCGTGATCGCGATTCTCGCGCTCCTCCTGATCGCCAACGTCGTCTTCGGCGCATGGACCAGCGTCACGCGCGGCGCCGGCGGGCTCTACGGGATGCCGCAGGCGACCACGATCGGGTGGGCGTTCGCCGCCGCCGTCCTCGCGGTCCTCGTCGCCCGCCTCTTCAAGGACTCCAGGACCGGGCTCCAGCTCCAGGGAAGTCGTGAGGACGCCTTCTCCGCCGCCGCCGTGGGCGTTCACGTCCGGGCGACCAGGCTCCGGGCCTGGCTGCTGAGCGCGATGGTCAGCGGCGCCGGCGGAGCGCTCTTCGCACTCAAGCTCGGCGCGATCACGCCCTCGACCTTCTACCTCCAGGAGACGTTCACGATCGTCGTGATGCTCGTCATCGGGGGGATGACGACCGTCAGCGGCGCCGTCGTCGGAGTCGCCGTCGTGACCTTCGTGCGGGAGGTGTTGAAGCCCTATGAGTCGAAGAGCCTGGACCTCGGCGTCGTGCGCTTCGACCGCCTGACGAACCTGACGAACCTCGCGCTGGTCGCGCTGATCCTCGTCGTCATGTACGTCCGGCGAGAGGGGCTCCTCGGGCGAAGCGAGCTCGACGAGTCGCTGCGGCGACTTGTTAGGACTCGTTTCAAAATGAAGCCTTGAGCCGCCGAGCCGCGCTGGACGCCGCGAGGCCGGGTCCTCGGAGCACCCGTATCCTCCGGATACGCGCGCTCCGCTGCGTCCTTGCCTCGCACCGCCCAGCGCACCTCCGCGGCGAAGCGTCATTCCGAAACGAGTCTCTCAGACGCGTGACTCGGAACCGCTGAACAGCCGTAGCGGGACCTGCGAGAGCGGCTCGCCCTCGTTCTTCCCGATCCGGAAGGTGTCCTGCATGTACAGGGTCGAGCCGTCCTGGGCGATCACGTGCGGGTGGCAGGAGAAGACCATGTTCTCCTTCAGCTCGACGTCGATTCCCTCGCCGATCCGCGGGTGCTCGATCATCGTCATCCCGATCGAGTGGCCGGTGACGTGGCCGAGCGAGTAGCCGCGCTCGAGGAAGGGCTGCGACGCGGCGCGGTGGACGTCGTGCGCGGTCGCGCCGTCGCGCATCGCGCCCCGGATCGCCTCGCCGTACTCGGCGTAGGCCTCCGCCATCGCGCTGGTCGTCTCGGACGGCTCGCCCGCGATCAAAGCACGCGAGAACTCGACCCAGTGGCCGCCCGGGCCCGCGATCTCGAGCGAGTAGAGAAGAAGGTCGTCCGCCTCGACCCGGCGCGTCTCGCTCGGGATCTTGAACTCCGGCAGCGAGCGGCCGCGCTCGCCCGAGAGGACCATGTTCATCGCATGGCGGCCGGTGCCCGCGGCGACGAAGTACGAGGCCGACGGGGCCATGATCTCCGCCTCGGTCCGGCCCGGTTCGTAAGCCTCGAGCGTGCGCCAGAAGCCTTCCTCGTTGATGCTCATGCTCTCGCGCGCGGAGCGCAGCTCCTCCTCGCTCTTGACCGCGCGCGCGAGGTCGAACCGCTCGTCGAAGGCGACGAGCTCCGTATCGCCGGCTGCAAGCGCCTGGAAGTCGCGGACGGGCATGACGTAGTCGAGCCCGAAGACGCCGACCCGCCGCCAGCCCCGCTCGTGGAACCGCTCGCGCAGCCACTCGCCCGGCGTCTCGGCGAAGACGTGGTCGTCGATCCAGCTCGCCCCGTGCTCGCCGACGTAGCGCGCCTCGCTCGGGCAGACGAGCGTCGGCTCGCCCTCGAGCGGCAGCAGGACGTAGGCGTAGCGGTGGACGATCTGGAAGCCGGAAAGGTAGAGGACGGCGCCGTCGAAGCCCGTGTACTCGCTCCCGCAGACGAGGCATGCGTCGAGCTCGGCGTCTGCGACGGCGCCGCGGATGTTGCCGTAACGCCGCTGGACCTCCGGGGTCATGCGGCCTTCGGTTCCCACAAGTCCTCGAGCGCCCGCACCAGCGCCCAGATCGCCCGGTTCAGCGGCGTCGGGATGCCGAGCCGCTCGCCGAGCTCGACGATCGCGCCGTTCAGCGAGTCGACCTCCGTACGCCGCCGCGCTTCCACGTCCTGAAGCATGCTCGCCTTGTGGTCGTAGGCGACCCGGGCGGCGTGGTCGATCATCTCCTCCGGATCGGAGTCGAGCCGGATCCCTTGCGCCTCGGCGACGGTCTGCGCCTCGGCGACGAGCCCGCTCACGAGCCGCCGGGAGGGTCCGTGCTCGCAGAGCTGCCCGTGCGTGAGGCCGGTGAGGGCGCCGATCGGATTCGTCGCCGCGTTGAAGACGACCTTCCTCCACTGGGCGCCGCGCGCGTCCGGCAGGGCGACCGTGTTCATTCCTGCGCGTGTCAGGGTCTCCGCCAGCAGCTCGACCTTCGCCGCCGGCGCGGGGGAGGGCTCGAACGGGCCGATCCAGGTGTCGCCCTTCGTGTCCCACGAGACGTGGCCCGGCTCGAGCAGGTGGCCGGCCGGGAAGGTCGTGCCGCGGATCACCTCGCGCACATGCTCCGCGACGACCTCCTCGTTGCCGAGGCCGTTCTGGACCGAGCACACGGCGCCGTCCGCAAATACGTCAGCCGTCGCCTCGATCGCGGGCCGCGTGTGCAGGCTCTTCGTGGCGACGATCCCGAAGTCGCAGGCCGGGAGCTCGGCCGGGTCGCTCGTCGCGCGCAGCCGGCCGACCAGCTCGCCCGCGCCGGAGAGCCGCAGCCCCCGCTCGTTGATCGCCTCGACGTGGTCGCGCGCAAGGTCGTAAGCCCAGACCTCGACATCCTCCAGCCCGGCGAGATGGGCAGCGAACAGCGACCCCACCGCGCCGCAGCCGACGACGCAGACCTTCATGCCGGCACCGGCGTCTCGAGATACGAGGACTGCTTCGCCTGCACCAGCGCGTAGATCGCCTCGTGCAGGGGCGCCGAGACTCCGACCCGCCGCGCCTCGCGGACGAGGGAGCCGTTGATCAGCTCGAGCTCGGTCGCCCGGCGCGCCTCGACGTCCTCCAGCATCGACGGGTAGTGCGCGCTGCCGCGCCGGGTCGCCATGACATTCATCTCCCAGGGATCGTCGTGGAGCGGGACGCCCGCCGCCTTCGCCACCCGCTTCCCTTCCTCGACCAGCTCGTGGACGAGGTGGCCTAGGTGCCAGGGCTCGGCGCGGTCGGCGAAGTGAGCGTCGTGCGGAAGCCGGGTCAGCGCGGCGACGCCGTTCACGGTCGCGTTGAAGATCAGCTTCGACCACTGCGCGGGGCGGACGTCGCGCAGGGCCATCGCCTTCAGCCCGGATCGGACGAGCAAGTCGGCCACAACCTCCACCGTCTCGAGCGGCGTCGTCTCGTAGGGCCCGAGCCACGTCTCGGTGTCGAGGACGTACTCCACGTGCGCGTCGCCGTGGCGCGTGCCGCTCATGAAGGTGACCGCCGAGACGAGAGGCCAGTCGCCGAAGCGGCGGACGATCTCCTCGGCGCCGAGCCCGTTCTGCACGGTCATCAGCGTCGCCCGGGGGAAACGGCCTTCCAGCCGTGCCGCGGCCTCCTCCAGCTCCGTCGCCTTCGTTGCGAGGATGCCGAGCTCGAAGTCCGGCAGCGTCCCGACGTCGGCGGTCGCGGCGACCCGGGCGACGAAGTCGCTCTTGCCGGAGACCCGCAGCCCCTGCTCGCCGAGCGCGCGCGCGTGCTCCTCGCGCCGCGTGAGCACCGACACCTCGGCCACCCGCCCGAGGTGCGCCGCGTAGAGGCTGCCGATCACGCCGGCGCCGACGACGCAGACGCGCTGCACCGCCCTACCCTAACCTCCGCGCGGTGGCGGCCGTCCTGCTCGCGTGCGTCTCCGCGGCGCTCTTCGGCGCGATGGCGGTTGCGATCCGCTTCGCGCTCCGGCGGGCGGACGATCCCGAGCTGGGCGCGCTCGCCACCTCGAGCATCGCGCTGGCGGTGACTGGCGCGATCGGCCTGCTCTCGGCCCCGGGCGGTTTCCACCCCGGCGAGCTCTGGCCGTTCCTGCTCGCAGGAGCGATCGCGCCCGGGAGCTCCCAGATCCTGTTCATGCGTGCGGTGCGTGAGGCAGGAGCGGCCCGCACCGCCGTGTTGATGGGGACGGCGCCGCTCGCGTCCGTCGCAATCGCGCTCGGCGTGCTCGGCGAGCCCGTGCGCGGGCCGCTGCTCGTGGGCGCGGCCCTGATCGTCGCCGGCGGCATCGCTCTGGCGGGCGAGCGCGTGCGGCCCGCCGACTTCAGGCGCCTCGGCGTCGTCTTTGCCGTCGCCGCCACGGTGCTCTTTGCGGTAAGGGACAACCTGCTGCGGTGGCTCGCCGAGGGGACCGACGCGCGGGCGCTCGTCACGGCTCCGGTCTCGCTGCTCGCCGGTGCGGGAACCATCTCCGTGTACCTGCTGATCTCGCGTCGCGGCGAGTGGGCCGGCGGTTACGGCCGCGCGGTGCGTGTCTTCCTTCCGTCGGGGCTCCTGTTCGGCGTCTCGTACTCGGCGCTCTTCGAGGCCTACTACCGCGGCCGCGTGACCGTGGTCGCGCCGCTCGTCGCGACCGAGTCGCTCTGGGGCGTCTTCTTCTCCGGCCTGCTCCTGCGCCGGAGCGAGCTGGTCGGACGCAGGCTCGTCCTCGGGGCGGCTCTGATCGTCGCGGGCGGCGCGCTGATCGGGGCCTGGCGATAATCCCGGCGTGGGCTGGCTCGCGGACCTGATCGAGGAGCGCGGCGCGGAGGCGCTCGACCTCCACGCGCGGACGATCAACCCCCAGTTCGTGCGCCTGCTTCGGACGATCGGCTTCGACCGGCGCTGGGCGCGCGCGGAGGGCGCCTACCTCTGGGACGCGGACGGCAGCCGCTACCTCGACGTCCTCGGCGGCTTCGGGATGTTCAACGTCGGGCGCAACAACCCGCGCGTCCGCGAGGCGCTGGTGGAGGCGCTCGAGCTCGAGCGGCCCGGGTCGGTGCAGCTCGGCGTCGATTCGCTGCCGGCGCTCCTGGCGGAGGAGCTGCTTCGGCTCGCCCCGGCCAGCGTCGAGCGTGTCCTCTTCACCAGCTCCGGCACCGAGTCGGTCGAGGCGGCCCTCAAGCTCGGCCGCGCCGCGACCGGCCGGGCGCGCGTCCTCTCCGCCGAGCACGGCTTCCACGGCCTCACGCTCGGCTCGCTCTCGGCGAACGCGAGCGCCGAGTTCACGGCGCGTTTCGGGCCGCTCCTGCCCGGCTTCGAGCGCGTGCCCTGGGACGACCTCGAGGCTCTGAAGCGCGAGCTCGCCCGGGAGGACGTCGCGCTCTTCATCGTCGAGCCGGTGCAGGGCAAGGGCGTCAACGTCCCGCCGCCCGGCTACCTGGGGGGCGCGCAGGAGCTCTGCCGCCGGTACGGGACGCTGTTCTGCGTGGACGAGGTGCAGACCGGCTTCGGGCGCACCGGGCGGATGCTCGCGCTCGAGCACTGGGGCCTCGAGCCGGATCTGATCACGGTGGCGAAGTCACTCTCGGGCGGCTATGTGCCTGTCGGTGCGCTGCTGATGTCGGCCGGCGTCTACGACGGAGTCTTCGACTCGCTCCCGAACGCGGTCAGCCACGGCTCGACCTTCGCGCCGAACGACCTGGCGATGGTGGCTGGCCTCGCGACGCTGCGGGAGCTCCACGACCAGGGCCTGGTCGAGCGCAGCGCCCGCCTGGGCGAGCTGCTGCTCGAGCGCACGCGGCCGCTCACGGAGCGCGCGGTCGTCCGGGACGTGCGCGGGCTCGGCCTGATGTGGGCGATCGAGTTCGAGGAGCCGCCGGGCGGCTCGCGCACCTGGAAGCTGCTCGAGCGGATCCAGCCAGGCCTCTTCTCGCAGCTCGTGGTCGTGCCGCTCTTCCGCGACCACCGCATCCTGACCCAGGTCGCCGGCCACGGGTTGAACGTCGTCCGGGCGCTGCCGCCGCTGGTCGTCACCGAGGACGACCTCGACTGGCTCGCGACCGCGCTCGAGGAGACGGTCACGCGCGCGGAGAAGATGCCGCGCGCGCTCGTCCGCTTCGCTCTCACCGCCGCCCGCGCCGGCCGAACGCCGCGCCGTCGCCCCGTCCGGGCGTAGGCCAAGAGCCGAGCCGCCGTCACCCGCGCAAACCGTTCAAGTAACAGACTGTTACTAGCTCGACCGGTAGATCTCAGTCCGCTCCCACGCGAGGCGGCCGCCGGCGGCCACGCGCGCCGTCACGAACGTGGCGGCGCCGAGCTCCCGCTCGTCGAAGAGCTTCAGCCGGCGCGGCACGAGCTCGTAGAGGCGGTAGGCCGGGAAGTTCGAGCTCCGGTAGTCGCGGAAGCGGCCGACGTAGGTCTCCTCGGCATCGGCCTCGCCCGCGCGCACCGAGCCGAAGACCTGGATGCCACGGTCCGGCTTCCCCCACGACTGGCTCGAGTCGTAGACGGCGATCGCGGCCGATGAGTTCCCTCGCAGGTTGCGTGAGTGGGTCGCGCCCGGCTCCGAGAGCCACACGAGGTGCAGGTCCGGCGACCAGGCGAAGTACGCCGTGCTCACGTGGGCGCGGCCCGGCGGCGAGACCGTCGCGATCGCGCAGAGCGTCGAAGCGTCGAGCAGCCCGTGGGCGACCGCCTTGATTCTTCTCTCGGCCACCCGTCTCTTCGATCGTTCGATTGCCATCCGTCACTTCCCTCCTCGATCGTTCGAGGAGTAGGATCGCGGTATGGGCATTCGTGCATGGTTCGACAAGCTTCGCCGGCGCGAGGACGCCGCCGCGCTCGAGCGCGCCGAGGACTTGTCCGAGGAGCCCTCGGAGGAGCGTCGTCTCCCGTCCACCGACGTCGAAGGCCTCGCCGCTGACGAACGAGCCGGGCGGATCGCGGGCGAGACGCCCGGCGACGTCGAACGCCTCGGCGAAGGCGAATAGGCCGCCCGGGCTAGAGCTCCGAGACCTCGGCGTGGCGCTCGGCGATGCGGGCCCGCGCCCATGTCTCCGCCGCCTCGAGCAGGCGGCCGGCGAGCCGGTCGAGCTCGTGCTCTTCGTCCGGGAGGTGCTCCGGCGAGACCTCGATCCGCACTTGGTTCAGCGACGCCTCGGCCTGCTCCCCGATCTCGTGGCGCTCCTCGGCCACGATCGAGACCTCGCCCACCTTGGGCAGGAGCGCCTTCGCGAGCTCGTCGATCTCGGCCGGGGTCGCCCCACGCCCGGCGAAGACCCCGAAGTTCACGAGTACCACGACCCCCGGCGGCTCGGCTTCCCGCACGCAGAAGGCAAGCTGCGGCTCGTCCGGCATTTGCGAATCGTATAACCCCTCGTGCCAGGACCTAACCTTCGTGCGGTTCCCAGCCGAATCCGCGCACCGCTGCGACTACGCCGACCGCTCCCCAGGCGGCTAGGGCGGCGACCGACCAGGGCTGCGACCAGATCTCCTGCCCGTGCAGCATCACCCCGCGGACGAGCTTGATGAAGTAGGTGAGCGGCAGCACGTCCGCGATCGCGCGCAGGAACGCGGGGAACGAGTGCCGCGAGAAGAACGAGCCCGAGATGAAGGCCATCGGCAGGTAGATCGCGTTCACCACCGCCGAGGCTCCCTCGGCGCTCTTGATCAGCGCGGTTATCCCGATGCCGAGGCCGCAGAAGGACGTAGCCCCGAGCAGGAGCACCAGCACGAGCGAGAAGATCCGGTCCGGCACGGGCACGCCGAAGAGGGCGCGGCCGATGGCGATCAGGCAGACGACCTCGACGGCAAACGCGGCGAGGAAGGCGCAGAGCAGGGCTGCGACATAGGCGGGCGCGGGCAGCGGCGTCGCCCGCAGACGCTTCAGGATCCCCGCCTCCCGCCGCAGCACGAGAACGATCGCGAGGCCCGCGAATGCGATCGAGATCGCGCCGTAGCCGATCATCCCGGCCTCGAGGAAGTTCGACCCGCGCACACCTTCGACCTTGTCGTGTCCGTAGGTCGAGCCGAGCAGGACGAAGAAGATCATCGGGAGCAGGAAGGTGAAGAAGGCGAGCTCACGGCTGCGGGTGTAGAGGACGAGCTCGCCCTTGAGCTCGTGGACGAAGAGCCTCACTCGGTCTCCTCGCCGGTGAGCGTGAGGTAGACCTCCTCGAGGCTCGGCCTCCGGACGACGAGGCCCTCGAGCTCGCGGTTCTCGGCGAGCGCTCGGCCGGTCAGCTCGTTCAGGATGCGAGTCGGCTCGGCGGTTTCGAGCACCACCTCGCGGCCGTTCTCGCGGTAGCGGATCTCGGTTGCCGGCCTCGTGCTCGTCAGCTCGGCGGGGGTGCCGGCGGCGACGATCAGTCCCCGGCGGAGGACGGCGACCCGGTCGGCGAGCTGCTCCGCCTCGTCGAGGTAGTGCGTCGTCAGCAGGATCGTCTTGCCGAGGCCGCGCAGCGAGCGGATCGTCTCCCAGGCCCGTCGCCGCGCGCGGGGGTCGAACCCGGTGGTGGGCTCGTCGAGGAAGATCAGCTCCGGATCGCCGACGAGCGCGAGCCCCAGGTCGAGCCGCCGTCGCTGGCCGCCGGAGAGCCGCCGCACCCGATCGTCCCGCTTCTCGCGGAGCCCGACGAGCTCCACCACCTCGTCCACCGGCCGCGGCTGCCGGTAGTAGCCGGCGAAGAGCGTGAGCATCTCGGCGACGGTCAGCGTCTCGTACATCGCGGAGGACTGGAGCACGACGCCGATCCGCTCGCGCCAGTCTCCGCCGGCGGCCGCTGGGTCGGTTCCCAGCACCTCGACCGAGCCGCCGTCCCGCCTGCGGTAGCCCTCGAGGATCTCGACGGTCGTCGTCTTGCCTGCGCCGTTCGGGCCGAGCAGGCCGAAGACCTCTCCGCGGTCGACCTCGAAGTCGATCCCGCGCAGCGCCTCGACCGCGCCGTACGACTTGCGCAGCTCACGGACGGCGATCGCCGTCATTCCGGGAGGTCGATCGCCAGCATCCCGGCGGGCGGGAACGCCGGTTCCGGGCCGCCGGTCAGGGCTGCGGCGATCCGGCCGCAGTCCGGCTGGTGGCCGACCACGACGACGGTCCGGCCCCCGCGCTCACCGGCCGCGGCCCTGACGTCTTCGGCGCTCGCGCCGGGAGCCAGGCGCTCATCCGGCTCCGGCTCGAGGCCGGCCGGCTTCGCCAGCTCGGCGGCGGTCTCTCGTGCGCGCAGGAGCGGGCTCGTCAGCACGGCATCGGGTCGCACGCCCTCGGAGGCGAGCCGCCGCCCGAGCTTGCGTGCCGCGGCGCGACCTTCCGGCGTCAGCCGCCTGAGCTCGTCGGGGTCGCCCGAGGCGGCCTTCGCATGGCGCACCAGGTAGAGCTGCACGGCCCTGAGGATAGTTGGCCGGGGGTCGAAGCTTGCGCCGAGCGGTAGTCGCACGTCGTCACCGCCGCCGCAAGCGCCGGGGCAACCCGGCGCCAAGGTACGCTCGCCCCGTGCGGACGTTTCGCTACGTCGTCGTCGACGTCTTCACCGACACGCCGCTGACCGGGAACCAGCTCGCCGTCTTCACGGACGCGCGCGAGATTCCGGACGAGATGCTCCAGCCGCTCGCGCGCGAGCTGAACTACAGCGAGACGGTCTTCGTCTTCAAGCCGGAGGAGGGCGGGCACGCGCGGATCCGGATCTTCACGCCGGCCGCCGAGCTCCCGTTCGCGGGGCATCCGATTCTCGGGACGGCGTTCGTGCTCGCGGCGCCGCTCCAGCTTCCTGAGATCCGGCTCGAGACCGGCGCCGGCGTGGTACCGGTGGCGCTCGAGCGGGAGCAGGACCGGGTCGTGTTCGGCCGGATGGAGCAGCCGGTCCCGACGTGGGAGCCGTACGCAGACGAAGCGGCGCTGCTGGCCGCTCTCGGAATCGAGCGCTCGGAGCTGCCGGTCGAGGCCTACGACAACGGGATTCACCACGTCTACGTCGCTCTCGCATCCGGGGCCGAGGTTTCGGCGTTGCAGCCCGACCTCGGTGCGCTCTCGCGCCTGCGGGGCCTGATGGGAACGAACTGCTTCGCCGGCTCGGGGAAGCGCTGGAAGACGCGAATGTTCGCGCCGGGCGGCGGCGTGCCCGAGGACCCGGCGACGGGCTCGGCCGCCGGGCCGCTGGCAGTGCACCTCGCCCGCCACGGCCGGACCGGGTTCGGCGAGGAGATCGAGATCTCACAAGGCGCCGAGATCGGCCGCCCGTCGACGCTTTACGCGATAGCCGAGGGCTCGACAGAGCAGATCGACCGCGTCGAGGTCGGCGGCAGCGCGGTCATCGTCGCCCGCGGGGAGTTCCGGCTCCCCTAGGCAGGGACTTCGGCTCGAGGCCCCAGCTCTCCCGCCTCGGTCCGTTCCAGCCAGGCCGCCGCCTCGAGCCGCTCGAAGGTCTCACGAGCCTCGGCCAGCAGCGGCGTAGCCTCGTCGGCACGAGCTTGCTCGGCCAGCCATTCGGCGTACTCGACCTGCACGACCGCGAGGGAGAAGGGCATTGCGAGCTCCTGGAAGAGCGCGAGGGAGCCGCGGAACAGCCGGTCAGCCGTTTCGGCCTCTTCGTCGCCGGCGAGGTGCGCACGGAAGCGCAAGCCGGTTGCGCGCATGAAGTGCGTCGCGCGGCCGGGCGCAAGCGCGTCGACGACTGCGATTAGCTCGGTGAGCTTGTCCCGGTCTCCGAGTGCCAACGCGGCTTCGCAGGCTGTGACGAAGGCCTCCTTGACGCTCTCTGCCCCGAAGCCGAATTGCCCGCGCGCCTGGAACGCGCGCTCGGCGGCGTCGAGCGCCTCGAGCGGCCGTTCCTGCGCGAGGAAGAGCCGGGCCAGACCGGCCTGATACGCCGACCGTTCCTGGACGTCGGCCGAGGTCGCCATCGCCCCAAACCGGTCCAGAGTCTGCGCAACGTCCTCGAGCCGTCCACGGTTGCTGCCGATGGCGGTGTAGACCGACGTGATGCCCGAGAACGCCTGCCGTACCTGCTCCCAATCCTCGACCGGCAGCAGGTCGATCATGGCGAGCGCCTCGTCCCATTCGCCAAGCGCCAAGAATGGGTAGAGCTGGCCGAGAAACGCGAGCTCCCAGTAACGGTTGCCGACCCGGCGTGCCTGGGCGAGTCCGTCGCGCACCGTGTTCGCCGCCTCGCCGTAGCGGTCGACCTGAGCGAGCTGGTCGGCAAGGTTGTACGAGGCCCGCAGTGCGGCTGATGGCTTGTCGTGCTCGAGCGCCGTCTCCAGCGCGAAGCGCAGGAGGGCAAGGCCCTCGTTCCAGCGCCCGTGCAAGCTGGTCAACACGACCGCCTTGGTCGTCAGCGCCTGTGCGAGGATCTCCGGGAGCATGAGGTTCTCGGCTACCTCGAGCGCGACCTCGAGCCGCTGCATCGGCACGTCCCGGTGTCCGGCGAAGTGCATGAACCGTCCGAGCTGAGCGGCGAGAGCGGCCAGGTCGGCGTCCGGCTCCTCACGCGCGAGGAGCTCGAACGCCGTGTTCATCCGCTCGACGCCCTCCTCGAGCCGGCCGAGATCCCACATCACCTCCGCCAGCCTGGCCTCGACGCGCGCCGCCGGGTGCGTCGCGTCGGCGTCTGTAAAGAGCGCGATCGCCAGCTCGAAGCACCGCTTCGCGTCGTCTCCACGTGCGCCGATGCGGGCCATGCCGCCGGCCCGTTCGTAGAGCTCTGCGCGCGCGAGGTGGTCGTCTTCGAGCTCGGCCGCGCGCTCGAACGACCGCTGCGCCTCCGAGTCCGCCGCCAGCGAGGCTGCCCGCTCGGCCGCACGGATGAGCATCTCTCGCGCCTGCGTTCGGATCTCCTCGGCGTCCGGAGCTTCGGGCGCCGCCTCCAGCGCGTCGATGTAATGGGCGGCGACGACCTCGACGAACTCGTCCTCGTCGCCCCCGAGCGTGAGCAGGAACCGGGCGGCCGCGAGGTGCTTCGCCTTCCGCTCGCGAAGCGCCAGCGTCTCGTAGGCGACGCGCTTGACGATGTCTTGGAGGAAGGAGTACTGGCCACGCTCGGGCGAGCGCGGGTCGGCCTGGACGGAGAGGACTTCCTTCCGGAGCAGCGAGGCGAGCAGCGGCTCCAACTCGTCGGCCGGAATGCCCGTCATCGAGCTCAGCCCCTGCTTCGTGAAGGTCTTGCCGAGCACAGCGCCGTCCTGCACCAGCCGCCGCTCCTCCGGCGTCAGCCCGTCGAGCCGGGCGGCTACGAGCGCGTGAAGCGACTCGGGCACCTCGAGCTGCTCGATCGGTCCGGTCGGTCGATAGACGGCGCCGTCCCTCGTCAGCAGGCCACGGTCGAGCAGCATGCGGGCCGTTTCCACCGCGTACAGGGGCACCCCCTCGGCGCGTTCGAGAATTCGCCGGCGCAGGTCGTCGAGTAGCCCCGGCACGAGCCCCGTCAGCAGCTCGTCCATCGCCGCCGGGGTCAGCGGCTCGAGATAGAGCTGCGTGAAGCTGCGCTTGCCGGCCCACGCGGAGCGCTTCTCGGCGAATTCCGGCCGAGCCAGGGCAAGCACGAAGAGCGGATGGCTGCGCGACCATTCGAGCAGGTACTCCAGAAAGTCGAGCAGCCCGGTGTCCGCCCACTGAAGATCTTCGAAGACGAGGATCGTCGGACGCTGCTCCGCCAGCCGCTCGAACAGGATTCGCCAGGCCGAGAACAGGTTCTCCTCATCACCCGGCATCCCCTCCTCGATTCCCAGCAGGTGCGCGAGCCGGGGCTCGACCCAGCGGCGCTCGTCGGCGTTCGTGATGTACTCGTCGAGCGCGAGCCGCAGCTTCTCGCGCGCCGGGTCGACGTCCTCGTCCTCGGCGATTCCGCAACGCATGCGCACCATCTCGGCCAGCGCCCAGTAGGCGATCCCGTCTCCGTACGAGAGGCACCGGCCCCGGTGCCAGAAGACGTCCGCGGCGAGCCCGTCAACGTACTTCTCGAACTCCCAGGCGAGCCGTGATTTACCGATCCCGGCGATGCCCGAGACGAGCGCGAGCTGGGCGCGGCCCTCCTCGGCCGAGGCGTGGAAGAGCTCCTTGACGAGCCGCAACTCGCGGTCCCGGCCGACGAAGGGCGACTCGAGCCCCGTCGACCTCAGCGAGCCTCGCGCACCGGCGACGACACGCAGCGCGCGCCAGAGGTGGACGGCGTCTGCTCTGCCCTTGAGCTCGTGGACACCGGCATCGTCGAACGCAACTGCGGCCTCGGAAGCGCGTTTCGTCGCCTCGCCGACCAGCACGAAGCCAGGCTCCGCGGCCGACTGGATCCGCGAGGCCGTGTTGACGAGGTCGCCGGCCACCATGCCCTGCCCCTGAGCGCCGAGCGTCACGGCCGCCTCGCCGCTCAGCACGCCCGCCCGGGCCTTCAGCGCCGCGTCGAGCTGGGGGACGGCAGCCACGAGGTCGAGAGCCGCGCGCACGGCGCGCTCCGCATCGTCCTCCTGTGCGACCGGAGCGCCCCAGAGCGCCATGACGGCGTCGCCGATGAACTTCTCGACCGTGCCGCCATACCGCTCGATCGTCGTCTGCGCCAACTCGAAGTAGCGCGTCAACAGCTCGCGCGTCTCCTCGGCGTCTCGGCTCTCCGACGCGGCCGTGAAGCCGACCAGGTCGACGAAGAGCACCGACACGAGTCGCCGTTCGGCGGTGTACTCCGGAGCCGTCGCGGCCTTGCCCTCCACGAGGCTCGCGCCGCACTCGCCGCAGAACTTCGTCCCGGGCGCGTTCGGTGCCGCGCACGCCGGACACGGAGCTGCGAGAGCGCTTCCGCACTCGCCGCAGAACTTCCGCCCCGCCTCGTTTTCGGTGCCACACGTCGGACAGGTCATCGTTGTCTTCAAGGAGCCTAGTCCCTAGGTGTCGACTGCAACAGCGACCGCTTCGATCGCGGGGAGCTCGAGAACCAGGGCTCGCCAGAACCGGCCGCCATCGGTCGAGAGGTAGAGGCGGTTGCGGGCGGCGTAGAGGACGAGGTCGGGGTTGTCCTCCGCGATCGCCACGGCTCGGCCTGCCGGGAGGCCGCCGCCGGCCTCGCGCCACGTGAGCCCGGCGTCGTGCGAGACGGCGAGCGGCGGGCGGCGGTCGACGACCGCGACGACCGTCGAGCCGGACGCCGCCGTCGCAATCACCCGCGGTAGCCCCACCTCGGGCCCATGCGATTCCAGACGCGCTTCCGCGTCGAGCCCGATCACCTGCTCCTCCTCCAGGTCGACCTCGAACACCCCGTCGGCCGTCTGGACGAGCGCCCTCACCGCAGTCGTCCTTCGAGCAAGGCCGCCACGAGGGCGTTCGCACGTCTCGCCGCCGCCGCTGGCGCATGCCCGCCTTGGCGCGAGGCGAGATACGCCGCGGCGAAGGCGTCGCCGGCGCCAGTCGGGTCGATCCGGCCCCCGACCGGCGCCGCCACCACCTGCTCGAGCCGGCCCTCCGCGAGCACGAGCGAGCCGCGCGGCCCTAGCGTGACGACCACCTCGGGGACGCCGAGCGAGCGGAGCGACTCCTCCGTCGGCTCGCCGACCACGACCCGCGCCTCCTCCTCGGCCAGCTTCAGGACGGAGACGTGTCGCAGAACCTCCGGGTCGTAGTCGGCGTCGAGCTCGAGCGGCCCCGTCCGCGCCGGCCGCACGAGCCCCTGCCCGTCGAGCGACACCCGCCGGCCGCGCGCCAGCTCGGCGAGCGTCTCGGCCGGGAAGTCGGAGTGGGCGAGCGCGCCCACGTGCACCCAGCGCGCGCGGCCGAGCTCGCGCACCTCGGCCGGGCTCCACGGGTCGCCGAGCTCGTCGACGGTCATCGCGCGCCGGTCGCCCTCGTAGCGGAAGGAGAAGGTCGCCGTGGAGGAACCGCCGCGCCAGAGCACCGGCACACCGAGTGCGATCAGCGGCAACAGCAGCTCCCGGCGGTCGGCCTCGGCGCACTTCGCCACCACCAGGGCACGTCTGCCGAGCACCCGCAGCGCCCGGGCCGCGTGAAACGGAGCCCCGCCGACCCGCGGCGGGCCCCCGTCAACGAGGTCGCGCGAGAGGTTCCCGACGACCGCGAGCGAGGGCATACGCCGAGCCTAACTTCGCGGCCACGCCGGTCAGCAGGAACGCGACCACGAAGCTCGGCAGCGACGCGCCGATCTGGTACGAGGGCGTCGGCAGGTGGTGGAGCAGCCGGGTCCAGAAGCCGAGATCGGCCGGCTGGTAGAGCCATTCGTAGAGGAAGAAGCCCGCGGCCCAGGCGGCGATCGAGCCGGGACGGACGACCGGCCCCTCGAAGATGTCGCGCGGCGTGTAGTGCGCTCCCGCGAGCAGCCAGTGAGCGACGAGAACGCCGAGGAGCGGCACGAAGACCGCGCCGAGGAGGAGGAGGAACCGCTGGTAGCTGCGCATGTCGATCGCCAGCGCGCCCGCCGTCGCGGCGATCGAGACGCAGACGATGAGGACTCGCTGGGAGACGCGCGGGAAGAGGTTCTGGACGGAGACAGCGGCCGAGTAGACGTTTGCGAACGCCTCGTCCGTCTCGTCGACCGTCAGCGCGAGGAGCGCGAGCGCCGCCGCGGCGCCGCCGCCCGCGATCGCCGTCAGGATCAGCTCCGGGTGCGCCGGATCGACGCCGCGCGAGAGGACGAGGATCGAGCCGAACCCGAACTGGAACAGCGTCGGCAGCAGGTAGCCGATCCCGACGCCGAAGAACCCGCTCCGGCGGTCGCGCGAGAAGCGCGTGTAGTCGGCGACGAGCGGCGCCCAGGAGACCGTCACCGCGACGACGGTGTCGACGGCGAGCCAGAACGAGCCGTGGTGGACGCCGCCGTGCGACCAGAGCCGGCCGATATTCGCCCCGTCCACGATCCACCATGCGAGGTAGACGATCGACGCGGCGACCGCCCAGATCGCGAACTTGCGCACGAAGCGGCGAACGAAGCCGATCGGCCCCAGCAGCGCGAGCAGCGTCGCGATCCCGCCGAAGATGAGCTTCCAGACCCAGATCGCCCCGAAGCCGAAGAGCTTGTCGGTGAGCAGGCCCGCCGCGGTCGCGATCACGATCAGCTCGAAGATCGCCCAGCCGAGACACTGGAGGATGTTGAGCACGGTGGCGATGTAGGAGCCGCGCTGCCCGAGCGGCGCGCGCTGGAGCACCATCGTCGGAACGCGCCCGTCCGCGCCGACGAGGGCGGCGATCCCGAGCATGCTGTTGCCGATCACGCCGCCGACGAGGGTCGCGGCGAGCGCGTCCTTCAGCGAGAGGTCGAAGTACGCGGGGAGCACGAGGACGAGCAGCGAGATGCCGAGGTTCGTCCAGAGCAACGTCGTGTCGAAGAGGCCGAGCACGCGGAGCCGCTCCGGCACGGGCGTGATTCCCCAGTTCGGCGTTCGTGCGTCCATCGCTCCCTCCGCCGGCATTACCCGGATCAGGTCATGCGGGTGTGATCTCAGCCCCGCGAGGGGCACCCCGGCCGCGCCAGCCTAGCGAGAGCCGAGGAGGCGCGCGCCGGTCGCCTTGAAGCTCGCCACCACGCGCTCTCCGACGCGCAGACCGAGCCGCTCGGCCGAGGCAGCGGTCACCTCGGCGGTCAGCGGGCCGACGCGGACGCGGACGCGATTGGCCAGCGGGACGAGCTCCTCGACCACGCCCTGGACGTGGTTGCGGCTCGAGTCGTCGCCCGCGGCTCGTGAGAGCGTGATCTCCCAGGGGTAGACGAGCAGGGCGACCTCGCCGCGGCCCTCGTCGGTCGAGAGCACGCGGGTGCCGTCCTCGAGCACGACCTCCGTCAGCCCGTCGCCGCGGCGCGACGCCTGGCCGAAGAGGAGGTTGCCGCCGACGAGGTCGGCGACGAACGGCGTCGCCGGAGCGGTCAGCAGCTCCTTCGGGGTGCCCAGCTGGACGAGGCGGCCTGCGACGAGGACGCCGACGCGGGAGGCGAGCGCGACCGCGTCGGCGTAGTCGTGCGTGACGAGCAGCGTCGGCAGGCCCAGCTCCCGCAGGAGGCTCCGCAGGTACGAGCGCACCTCGACACGCGTGCGCGCGTCGAGCGCGGCCAGGGGCTCGTCCAGGAGCAGCACCGAGGGCTCTCGGGCGAGCGCGCGGGCGAGCGCGGCCCGCTGGCGCTCGCCGCCCGAGAGCTCCCGCGGTCGTACGCCGGCCAATTCCCGGATCCCGAGCCGCTCGAGCGTCTCCCCGACCGGCCCGGACGCGCCGAAGCGCACGTTCTCCTCGACCGAGAGGTGCGGGAAGAGCGCGTAGTCCTGGAAGACGAGCCCGACCGAACGGCGCTCCGGCGGCAGATCGATCCCGCGCTCGGAGTCAAACCACGTCTCGCCGGCGGAGATCCGGCCGCGCTCCGGTCGCACGAGCCCGGCGACCGCGCGCAGCAGGGTCGTCTTGCCCGCGCCGGAGGGCCCGACGAGCGCCACCGGCTCCTCGCCGACCTCAAGCGCTAGCTCGAGCGCGAAGGAGCGAAGGGGACGGGAGAGATCGAGCCGGAGCGGGTCCACGAGGGAAGGAGCTTGACGGCGAGGAGGACGGCGGCGCTGACGAGCACGAGCAGGGCGCCGATCGCGATCGCGGCGTCGAAGTCCTGGTCGAGCTCGGCGTAGATGGCGAGCGGCAGCGTCTGCGTCTGGCCCTGCACGCTGCCCGCGAACATGATCGTCGCGCCGAACTCGCCGAGGCCGCGCGCGAAGGCGAGCGACGAGCCGACACCGAGGCCCGGCGCGGCGAGCGGAAGGGCGACCCGGCGGAAGGTGCGGAAGGACCCTGCGCCGAGCGTGCGGGAGGCGGCGAGGAGGTCGGGGTCGACCGAGGCGAAGGCGGCGATCGCCTGGCGCAGGTAGAAGGGGCTCGCCACGAAGATCACGGCGAGCACGACCGCGGCCTGCGTGAACGCCACGCTTACGCCGAACGCCGAAAGCGTGCCGCCGAGCAGGCCGTTGCGCTGCCCGAAGGCGGCGAGGAGCGCGATCCCGGCGACGGCAGGCGGCAGGACGAGGGGCAGGTCGATCGCGGTCAGGACCAGCTCGCGCGCGCGGAAGCGCCGGGTCGCGAGCAGGTAGGCGGCCGGGGTGCCGACGGCGAGGATGAGCGCGTTCGCAATCGCGCTCGTCTCGAGGCTGACGAGGAGCGCGTCGCCGGCGACCTTGCTCCCGAGCTCGTGCACGAGCGTTTCCGGAGACACCTGGAGGAAGAGCGCGAGCAGCGGCAGGAGGAGGAACGTCAGCGCGAGCGCGCCCGCGACTGCGAGGGAGAGGTCGAACGCTCGTCTCACGGCAGCCCGAAGCGAGCCTCACGCAGCGCCCGCCGCCCGCGCGCGCCCGTGACCAGCGCGACGAATCTCTCCGCCTGCCGGCCGTGCTTCGCGCCGCGCACGACCGCGAGCTCGTACTCGACCGTGGGCTGGAGCGAGGGGGCGATCCGAAGCGTGCGCACCTTCCCGGCGACCGGCTTGACGTCGGTTGCGTAGACGAACCCCGCGTCCGCCTCGCCGAGCGCGACCTTGGAGACGACCCCTTTCACGTCCTGCTCCTTGCTGACGATCCGGGCGGCGGGACACTTCGCCTTCGGCTGGAAGGTCGACCGGCAGAAGCGGTCGAGGATCTTGCGCGTGTAGTCGCCGACAGGGACGCCGTCGGCGCCCAGGACGAGCTTGACCGAGGGCCGCATCAGCGAGCCGAGCTCCGTTACGCGGCCTGGATTGCCACGCGGAACGATCAGCACGACCGAGTTCGTGGCGAAGACACGCGGACGCTCCACCAGCTTCTCGCGGTAGAGCCGGTCCGGGTACTTCGGGCTGGCGGAGGCGTAGACATCTGCCTTCGCCCCCTGCTCGAGCTGGAACGCGAGCTCGTCCGAGCCGGCGAAGTCGAACTCCGCATTCGGGTCGAGCTGCCGGAAGACCTCGGTCAGCGACGAGGCGGCGTCGACTCGGAGCTTGCCCCCGCCTCCGCTGCAGCCGGCGAGTAGGAGCAGCGCCGCTGCAGTGAGCGCGGCCGCCCCCCTCATCGCTCGATCAGGACGGAGGTCGCCTTGACCACCGCCGTCGCCGACATCCCCGGCTCGAGGCCGAGCTCCTCGGCCGCCTCACGCGTGATCACGGCGAGCACGCGGAAGGGTCCGGCCGCGAGCTCGACCTGCGCGAGCAGTCCGTCGACCTCTACGCTCTGAACGGTCCCGGAGAGCCGGTTTCGCGCCGACAGCTCACCGGGAGCGGCGCGCCGGCGCAGGCGCTCGACCTCCGTGGCAGGCACCCGGCGCCGGTTCGCCGGGTCGCGGTGCGTCTTGATCCGGCCCTGCCGGTCCCAGCGGCGCAGGGTGTCCACGCTGACGCCGAGGAGCCGAGCCGCCTCCCCGACCGGATAGCTTTGCCTAGGCATCGCCTATGCACGATACCGCAGGTCCCGCGTGGTTGAACGGATCGCGGCGAGGGTACTGCCAAACCGTCCGTGACCGACACGCGCCACAAGTTCGGGGGTCTCTTCTCCATCTACGAGTGGCTCACGGTCGGCGTCACGGCGATCGTGCTCGGGATCGTCGTCTTCGCCCTCGCGCGCGCTATCGGCGCGGTCGGGGCGGCGTGCCGAGCGATCGCAGCGAGGCCAAGGTCGGCGAGTCGGTCTACGCGGTCGTACTCGCGACGATCGCCGCCGGGCTCGTCGCCGCCACCTTCCACACCGAGTCTCGCGTCGACCCGCTCGCCGCGAGCCCGAAGCTGCGGATCCGGATCACCGCCTTCGACTGGCAGTGGCGGTTCGACTACCCCGGCGGCAGGAGCGTCGTCGGCAAGCCCGCGCGACCCGCCGTCCTGGTCGTCCCCGCGCACAGGGAGATCGAGTTCGAGGTGACCTCCCGCGATCCTCGCCTTCTCGAAGATCTGCACCCACGCCGGCTGCGCGGTCGCGCTCTTCCGGTACCCGCTCTACCGGGCGCGGTCGCCCGGGCCGGCGCTCGTCTGCCCCTGCCACTACTCGACCTTCGACGTCACCCGCGGAGGCCACCGGATCTTCGGCCCGGCCGACCGCGCGCTCCCTCAGCTCCCGCTGGCGATCGACGGCGAGGGGAACCTGGTCGCCGCCGGAGACTTCTCCGGCCGCGTCGGGCCGTCCTGTTGGGGGGTGCGGAAGAGCTGATCCGAGGTGCCGTCAGGTTCGTCGACACCGCCTCGGCGGCGCCCCGCTGCTGCGCAAAACCCTGCGCTACGTCTTCCCCGACCACTGGTCGTTCATGCTCGCCGAGATCGCGCTCTACTGCTTCGTCGTCCTTCGTGGCGACCGGCGTCTGCCTGACGTTCTTCTTCACGCCGAGCTACGCGCACGAGATCTACCGCGGGAGCTACACCCCGCTGCGCGGCCAGGAGGTGGCCAAGGCCTACCTCTCGACGTGCAGCTCTCGAACGAGACCAAGGCCGGCCTGTTGGTTAGGCAGGCCCATCACTGGGCGGCCAATCTCTTCCTCGCCGCGATCGTCCTCCACCTGCTGCGGATCTTCTACACGGGGGCGTTTCGCAGGCCGCGCGACGTCAACGTGGCCGTCGGCGTGACGATGCTCGCGCTCGCGGTCGTCGAGGGCTACGTCGGCTACTCGCTTCCCGACGACCTGCTCTCCGGGATGGGCCTCGCAATCGGCTACAGCGTGTTGCTCTCCGTCCCGGTCGTCGGCGCCCTGGCTGGCGACCCTCGTCTGCGGCGGGAGCTTCCCCGGCGGCGAGGAGTTCATCTCGCGGCTCTACATCCTCCATGTGCTCCTGCTGCCGATCGCGATCGCGCTCCTCGTCTCGATCCACCTGGCGATCATCGCGCGCCAGAAGCACACCCAGTTCCCGGGCCGCGGCCGGACGGAGCGGAACGTGGTCGGGACGCCGCTCTGGCCCGCATATGCGCTGCGCTCGACGGCGCTGCTGCTCGCGGTGACCGCGGTCGTCTTCCTGCTCGGCGGACTCGTCCAGATCAACCCGATCTGGCTGTGGGGCCCCTACCACACCTATGAGGCGACGAACGGAGCGCAGCCCGACTGGTACCTGGGCTGGCTGATCGGCGGCCTCCGCCTGATGCCGCCGCTCGAGCTCCACGTGCTCGGTTACACGATCGTCCGGAACCCGTTCTTCGACGGCGCCCTCTTCCCGCTCGTCGTCTTCGGCCTGCTCTACGCGTCGCCGGCGATCGAGCGCCGGATCACCGGCGACCGGGCCAGGCACGAGCTGCTCGACCGGCCCCGGGACGTTCCGTGGCGGACCGCCGTCGGGGCGGCGTTCTTCACGTGGGTCGCGGTGATCTTCGTCGCCGGCTCGGCCGACCAGATCTCGGTGCACTTCCAGATCCCGTACGTCCAGCAGCTCTGGTTCTTCCGGATCGCGGTCTTCGTCGCTCCCGCGCTCGTGTACACGCGGCGGGTCTGCGAGGAGCTGCTCGCGCGCGCGAGGGGTTGGCGGGCTTCGAGCGCGTCGAGCCCGAAGGCGCTCGCTTGCGACGCCGACAATAGAGGCCGTGCCGGCTTTGCCGGTGCGGCCGTCCTTGCCCTCGCTTGCGACGCCGACAATAGAGGCCGTGCCGGCTTTGCCGGTGCGGCCGTCCTTGCCGGCCGAGAGCCTCGGAATGATCTCGCGCTCGTAGAAGCGCAGGAAGCCGTCCTGGTCCGGCCCGATCTGGTGGACGTAGACGTGGTCGAAGCCGGCGTCCCTCGTAGGCGCGGATCGCTCGAGATGCCGCTCCGAATCGGGGCCGCAGACGACGGACGCGGCGACATCGTCCTCGGAGACGAGCTCGGCGGCGGCCTCGTAGTGGGCCCGGGTCGCGAGCTCCTGGCTGAGCGCGCCGCCCAGGCCGGCGTTCGGCCAGATCTCGTGCACCGTCTTGCGCGCCTGCTCCTCGCTCTCGCGGCGGAGGTGGCGGCGGCCTGGGCGACGATCGCGGGGTGGATCCGGATCGTCGGGCAGGTGACGCCGGTGCCCAGCCGGAGCCGTTGCGTCGCCTGCGCGATCCCGCCGATCACGCTCCAGACGAACGGGCTGTGGCCCTGCTTGTCGATCCACGGGTGGTAGTGGTCGGAGACGAGGGCGAAGGTGAAGCCCGCCTCCTCCGCCGCCTGCGCGTTGCGGACGAGGTGTTTCGGCGGATGCTCCTCGGAGGAGAGCGCGTAGCCGAGCTCGGGCACGGGCGTCCGGTACCGCTGCCGGCGGTCCGTAAACTCGGCTCCCGTGGCCGAGCGGCGAATCGTGGCGATCGGCGGGCTCTCGTGGGTCGACCAGGAGCGGCGGAAGCTGGAGGACTACTAGGCGAGGCCCTTTTCCTTCAGCTCCGCCAGGGCCCGTTCGCTCTTGCCCAGGTCGAGGCCCATTCCCCGGAGGACCTCGCCGGTCTTCGTGAACCGGATCTGGTCGTACTGCACCACCTGGACGCGGTTGCCCCAGGGATCGAGGAAGTCGAGGAACCGGCCGGGCAGGATCTCGGCGCCGGCGGCCTCGAGGGCGCGGCGGGTCGCTTCCCTGTCGTCGACGACGAGGCCGAAGTGGCGCGCCCGGTCGGGCGGCTGCACGCGACCCTTCATCAGCGCGACGAACTGGTCGCCGATCTCGAGGAACGCAGCGTTCGCGGAGCGCCCGTGGACGTCCAGATCGAAAAGCTGCCCGTAGAAGGCGAGCGCCTCGTCGATGTCGCCCACCTCGAGGGCGACGTGGTTGATCCCGACGAGTCGGGGACGGTGCATCAGGGAAGGATGAGGTGGCTGTCGCCGAACTCGTGCCACAGGTAGCCGTGCCTGATCGCGGCCGCATAGGAGCGGTCGAGGAGCTCGTCGCCGGCGGCGGCGCGGAGCAGCTGGAGGTGCGAGGCCTCTGGCTCGTGCCAGCCGGTGATCAGGCCGTCCACTATCCACAGCCTCCGCTCGGGCGTGACGACGAGATTCGTCCAGCCGGCCCCGGCGCGGACCTCGCCGCCGGGCTGGGCGACGGACTCGAGCGCGCGGACGACCGTCGTTCCGACCGCGACGACGCGGCCGCCCCAGCCGTGGACGGCGTTGACGAGCCGCGCGGTCTCTGGAGGGACGCGGTAGCGCTCGGGGTAGGGCGGCTCGTGCCGTTCAGGCGAGGAGACGCCGGTGTGGAGGGTGACCGGGGCGATCGGGATGCCGGAGGCGGCGAGCCTGGTCACGAGCTCCGGGGTGAGCGGGCGGCCTGCGCTCGGCATCTCCGCGCTGCCGGGCTCGAGCGCGTAGGCGGTCTGGTAGGCCTCGAGCGGCCAGGGGCGGGGGACGTAGCGGTAACGGATCGGGTGCCCGTGCCGGGCGAGGTAGCGCTCGAGCGGCTCGGGCAGCCGGAGGCGCGCCAGCCAGAGCCGCTCGCTGCTGGCGTAGCGGGCGAGGATCTCCGCGTGCCCGCCCGCGGGCAGCTCCAGCTCGTCGCCGGCGCGTGTCCCGCGGAACGGCGAGTCGCCGAGGCGGAGCTCGACGACCCAGTGGTCGACGGAATGCTTCGGCGAGGGCGTCGAGAGGCGCAGCTCGAGGCTCGTTCCGTCCGGCCCCTCGGCGGGGAGCGCGGCCGGGATCGTCGCGGAGGTGTTGACGACGAGCAGGTCGCCGGGCGCCAGGAAGGACGGCAGCTCGTCGAAGCGGGTGTGGACGATCTTGCCGGTGCCGCCGCTCGCCACCATCAGGCGCACCTCGTCGCGGCGCAGGCCGCGCGCCTCGGGCGGCTCGTGCGCCTCCAGGCGGGTGGGGAGGTCGACGGCGAGTGCGCTCACCCGCGTACCTCCGCGAGCTCGCGAGCGAGGTAGCGGCCGCTCGGCAGGTCTCCTTCGATCAGCGCGAGCAGGCCCGGAACGCTCTCCTCCGGCGGGGGCCGGTCGGAGATGTCCTCGCCGGGAAACGCCTTCTGCTGAAGCTGCGTCCGCATGTCGCCGGGATCGACGGCATAGACGCGCAGCTCCGGATGCTCGGCGCCGAGGATCGCGCTCAGCTGGTCGAGCGCGGCCTTCGAGGAGCCGTAGCCGCCCCAGCCCTCGTACGGCTCGACGGCCGCGTCCGACGTGACGTTGAGGACGCGGGCGCCCGCGGCGAGACGGGGCAGGGCGAGCTGGACGAGCGCAAGCGGCGCGATCGCGTTCACTTCGTAGACGCGGCGGATCTCGTCGAGCGGGTACGCGCGGAGCGGCGGCTGCGGGCTCGGGCCGAGGACGCTCGCGTTGTTGACGATCAGGTCGATCGGTCCGTCGGCCGCCTCCACCAGCGCGCGGCGATGATCGGGATCGCCGACGTCGCCGGCGATCACGATGACGCCCGGCTCGGCGGCCCAGGTTGCGTCGAGCGGCCCGGCGCCTCGAGCGTCGACGATCAGCTGCCAGCCGCGAGTGGCCAGCGCCTGGGCCAGGGCTCGCCCGAGTCCGCGTGAAGCTCCGGTGACGATTCCCGTAGGCACTGCTCCAGCGTACGAAGCACGCGGTCCGAGCCGCCAGGGGCAATTGGTCCTAGGACTTCCGGCCGAGCCGCGCCGCGTAGAGCGCCGCCTGCGTCCGGTCGGAGACCCCGAGCTTGGCCAGCACGTGGCCGACGTGCGTCTTGACCGTCTTCTCGGCGATCCCGAGCTCGAGGGCGATGCGCTTGTTCGCAAAGCCGCGGGCGATCAGGTCGAGCACCTCCTGCTCGCGCGGGGTCAGCTCGGGTTGGTCGCCGCCGCGGTCGTCGACGAGCGAGTCGACGAGCCGGGCCGCGACGGCCGGATCGATCAGCGCCTCGCCCTCGGCCGCGAGCCTGACGGCGCGTGCGAGCTCCCGGGGCTGCACGTTCTTGAGCAGGTAGCCGGCCGCGCCCGCGCGGACCGCCGGCAGGAGGCGCTCGTCGTCGAGAAAGCTGGTGAGGACGACCACCCGAGTCGCGGGGGCGCGCTCCCGCAGCTCGCGCATCGCAGCGACCCCGTCCAGGCGCGGCATGACGATGTCCATCAGGACGACGTCGGGTCGCAGCCGCTCTGCTTCCCGGACCGCCTCCTCCCCGTCGCCTGCCTCGCCCGCGACCTCGATCCCGTCCTGGAGCTCGAGGAAGGTGCGCAGCCCTTCGCGGACGACGGTGTGGTCGTCGACGATCAGGACGCGGATCGGCTCAGCCACCCGGCACTCCAAGGCGCACGCGGGTTCCGGCCCCGGGCGTCGACTCGATCTCGAGCCGGCCGCCGAGGCGAGCGGCGCGCTCCTCCATCGAGGTCAGGCCGAGGCGACGCGACCGCAGCGCCGGCGCGGAGGGGTCGAAGCCGATCCCGTCGTCCTCGACCTCGAGCCGCAGCTCGCCGTCGTCGCTTCGCAGGCGGACGGTCACGTTGTCGGCCTTCGCGTGCCGGAGCGCGTTGTGCAGGGCCTCCTGCGCGATCCGGAGGATCTCCGCCTCGCGCTCGGGTTGAGCGGCGAGCTCGTCCTCGAGCTCGAGCGTGATCCGGCTTGGTTGACGATTGCGCAGGACCTCGACGTGCTTGCGCAGAGCTCCGCAGAGCCCGTCCCGCTCGAGGTCCGGCGGGCGCAGCTCGAAGATCAGCGCGCGCAGCTCGTCGAGCGCCTCCTGGGCGAGCGCCTTCAGCTTCGCCACCTGCTCGCCGACGGCTCCCGGGTCTCGACCGGCGAGCGTCTCGGCCGCCTCGGCGGTCAGGACGAGGCTGAAGAGCTTCTGGCTGACCGCATCGTGGAGCTCGAGGGCGAGCCGGTTCCGCTCGGAGAGAATCGACAGCTCACGGCTCTGCTCGTAGAGCCGCGCGTTCGTGATCGCGATCGCCGCGTGCGCGGCGAGAAGCTCGATCAGTCGCCGGTCCCCGTCCGTGAACTCGGACGCCCCGGTCTTCTCTGTCAGGTAGAAGGCGCCGATCACGCCCTCCGGCGAGCTGATCGGGACGCCGAGGAACGAGCGCATGTCGGGATGCCCCTTCGGCCACCAGCCGCGAAACCGCGGGTCGTCGTGGATGTCGGAGGTGCGGAACGACTCGGCCGTCTCGAGCATCGCGCCGAGCATCCCGTGCGTCCGCGGCAGCGGGCCCAGCGCCGCGACCAGCTCGTCGCTCATTCCGGCCGTCAGGAAGCGGCTGAAGCCGCCCTCGCCGTCAGGCGTGCCGAGCGCGGCGTACCGCGCGCCGGCGAGCTCGCGCGCACCCTCGACGAGCCGCTGGAGCACTTCCTCGACCGACCGCTCCGCCGCGACCGACAGCACCGCGTCGCTCACCGCGCGGAGAGTCGGGTTCAGCTCCTCACCCATTCCCGCTGAAGATACGCATCCGAAGCGGAGTCACGGCCGGAACCGCCTAGTAACACTGTGTTACTAGGAAGTCAGGAGCGCGTGAAGGGAGCGCAGCTCCGACGAGGGCCGACGCTGTGCCCAGGGCGACCGCGGCCCGGGCCAGGCTCCGGCCTGTGCTCGGCTGCGGACGCGTGAAGCCGCGCTCCGGGTAGGGGCCCAGCGTCCCCTGCTCGCGGGCGAGCTCGAGCACCTGGGCGACGTGCAGGGCGCGCCCTGCTCGATCTGGGACTTGCACGAGAAGCCGTCCGCGACGACGAGCGTCTCCGGCGAGGCCTCGCGCACCCTCGGCAGGAGCACGCGCTCGCCACACGCCATCGAGACGTCATAGTGCTCGTAGCCCCAGCCGCCGGCCATCCCGCAGCAGCCGCTGTCGAGCTCCTCGACCTCGAGGCCCATCTTCTCGAGCAGCTCGCGCTCGGGCGCGATCCCGCCGGTCGCCTTGTGGTGACAGTGCCCGTGCAGAAGCGCATTGCCCTGCAGCGCCGGCGGCTCGTAGCCGTCGAGCCGCGCGAGGAACTCGCTCAGCTGGAAGGTCTGCTTCGCCAGCCGCTCCGCGTCCTCGTCGAGCGTCAGCAGCTTCGGCAGCTCGTCCTTGAAGACGGCGACGCAGCTCGGCTCGATCCCGACCACCGGCACCCCGACGTGGATGTCCTCGCGCAGATGGTCGATCACCTTCTCCGCGTAGCGCCGCGCGAGCCCGAGCATGCCGTAGTCGTAGAGGGGGCGCCCACAGCAGAGGTGCAGCTGCGGCACGACGACGTGGAAGCCGGCGTCCTCGAGCGCCTCCACGGCGGCGACCCCGACCTCGACCTCGAAGTAGTTCGTGAACGTATCCGCCCAGAGGACGAGCCGGTGCCCGCCGGCCGCGCCGCGAACCAGTCCTTCAGCGTCAGCGGCGCGAAGGGCGGAATCCGGCGCTTCTGGGAGATCCCGAGCGCGAGCTTGGCCACCGCGTCGAGCGGCGCCGTCTGCGTGACGAAGTTGACGAGCCCCGGCGCGCGGGAGGCGACGCGAGCCGCCTGGTCGATCAGGCCGAACCCGTACGCCGTCCGCGGCCGTAGCCGGCCCGCGTAGTAGTGCGAGAGGAACTCCGCCTTCAGCGTCGGCATGTCCACGTTCACCGGGCAGTCGTTCGTGCAGCCCTTGCACGAGAGGCAGAGGTCGAGCGCCTCGAAGACCTCCCTGTCGCGCCAGCCGTCGAGCTCCTCGCCGTTCAGTATCTCCCAGAGCAGGTGCGCACGCCCGCGCGTGGTGTGCTTCTCCTCCCGAGTGACCATGTAGCTCGGGCACATGACGCCGCCCTCGGTGCGGCGGCACTTGCCGATTCCGACGCAGCGCGTCGTCGCGTGGGCGAAGCTGCCCCTGTCCGCCGCGAAGGAGAAGTGCGTCTTCACCGGCGGCGGGTCCTAGCCGGTGCCGAGCCGGAGGTTGTCCGTGATCCGGTAGGGATCGACGACCTTGCCGGGGTTCATCTTCCAGTCGGGTTCCCAGATCGACTTGAACTCGCGGAAGGCCTCGACGAGCTCCTCGCCGAACATCTTCGGCAGCAGCTCGGCGCGCGACTGCCCGTCGCCGTGCTCTCCGGACAGCGAGCCGCCGAGGCCGAGCACGAGGTCGGACGCCTCGTCGAGGAAGCGCCGGTAGGTCTCGATCCCGTGCGCGGTCTTGAGGTCGAAGTTCCAGCGCGCGTGGATGCAGCCCTGGCCGTAGTGGCCGTAGAGCGCGCTCTCGTAGCCGTACTTGCCGGCGAGCTTGCCAAGCTCACGCAGGTACTCGCCGACGCGCTCGGGCGGGACTGCCGAGTCCTCCCAGCCCTCGTAGGCATCGGCCTTGCCGGGGAGGAAGGCGGTCGCACCGAGCCCCGCCTCGCGCACGCCCCAGACGTGCTGCTCCGCTTCGGGATCGTCGTAGAGCTTCATCCCCTTCGGCGCACTGTTGCCCCTCTTCAGCTCGGCCATCAGGTCGTGGGCCTGCCCGCCCGCCTCCTCCTTCGTCTCGCCGCCGAACTCGACGAGCAGCCATCCGCAGCCCCCGGGCAGCATCGAGAGGTCCTGGCGGTGCATGCCCTGAGGTGACCTGGGGCAGCTAGGAGGGGCGGCGCTCGAGGCGGAGGACGTCGGGGCGGTGGTAGTGCCCGGCCGGGTCGAAGCGCTGCCGTTCCTCGTACAGCAGCTCGGGATCGAGCTCCGCGTACAGGATCCCCTCCTCGTCCCAGAGCGGGCCGGCGAGGTACGTGCTGTCGGGACCGAGAATGGCCGAGCCGCCCCGGCCGACCAGCTCGTCGCCCTCGGCGAGCGGAACATCGTTTGGGTAGCTCGAGGCACGCTGGAAGACGCAGCAGGAGAGCACGAACGCGCGCGACTCGCGGGCGATGTGGCGGATCGAGTCGTGCCACTGCTCGCTGTCGTCGGCGGTGGGCGCGAGGTAGATCTCGACCCCGCTCTCGTAGAGCGCGAACCGGGCCAGCGGCATCATGTTCTCCCAGCAGATCAGGCCGCCGACGCGGCCGACCTCGGTCTCGACCGCGCCCAGGCCGGTGCCGTCGCCGAGGCCCCAGACCAGCCGCTCGTGGTTCGTCGGCATCAGCTTGCGGTGGTGGAGGACCAGCCGGCCGTCCCGGCCGTAGACGAGCAGGGCGTTGTAGATGGTCCCCCGCGAGAGCTCGTTGGCGCCGACCGCGAGCCACAGGCCCTGCTGCCGCGCGATCTCGCCGATCCGGTCGGAGTCGGGCCCCGGCACCTCGAGCGACTCGCGCGCGAGCCGGGCGTGGACAGGCCTCGCATTGCCGCCGCCGGCGAGGAAGCGCGCCCAGCGGCTGCTCGGGTACCCAGGGATGAACGCCTCGGGGAAGAGCACGAGCCGCGCTCCTTCGCCCGTCGCCTTGGCGGCCACCTCGGCGAGCCGTCCGATCGTCGCGTCGCGGTCGAAGAGGACCGGCTCCACCTGTGCGCAGGCGACCGTGAGCCGCTCGCGCACTATCGAGCGAACTCTCGGCGCAGGACCGAGGCGACGGCGGTCAACGCGATCCGCGTCTCCTCGGCCGACGGCTCGCGCGTGGTCAGTCGCTGGAGCGCGAGCCCGGGGAAGAGGAACACCCGCGCGACCCGGGTGCGCGAGGCCTGGACGAGCTGCCACAGCTCCATCGTCAGACCCAGCGAGACGAGCGTGACGGCGAACGGCGTGTAGACGGTGGCCGAGAGCGGCCAGAGACGGTCCGCTCCGAGCGAGACGGGGATCACCAGGGCGGCGAAGTTGGTGCCGCAACGAGGGGAGAAGCGGGTGGGGCGCACGGTTCCGGCCCAGGTCTCGATCAGACGGCCCTCCTCGGCGGCGGCGATCGCCCGGTGCTCTGCGCCGTGCAGGAAGAGCGTCCGCCCGCGGAGGAGCCAGCCGAGCAGGACGACGGCGGTAGCGATCCCGAGCGGCATCGACGCGGTGTCCGGCAGGAAGAAGAGCGAGAGCGGCGCGAGCAGCACCGTCACCAGCAGGAGCCGTTCCCTCGTCCGGGCGACTCCCCGGCCGCCGAACAGCGGCGCCAGCGCGAGGCCCAGGCGAGCGAGACCGCGCAGCAGTGGAACGTGCCGCAGGCGCTCGGGTGGCCGCGGCATTGAGCCCTCGCGCACGGCTCCGTCACGCGTAGCGAAGGCCCAGAAGCGCTCGCTCACGATCACGACGCCATCGGCGCGCGCCATTCCGCCGAGGCGCGGCAGCGCGCCGGCCTCGTCGGCCTGCCTCAGAACGTTCCTGACCCCCGAGCGATCCACCCGAACAGGATCGCGCGCGGAGGGCCGCCCGGCAAGTGCCGGGCGGCCTAGGGCACGTGAAGGCCGGTCCTACCAGCGCCCGCGAGAGAAGAAGCGGAGCAGCACCAGCAGGAGGGGTTGCCGCCGCCGGCTACGGCCGGGCTCAAAGAACGCTTAACCGAGGCGCAACGCGGGCTTAACGCGACACAACCGCCGATCAACACCACGTCGCTATAAGAAGGCCCGTGGCTGGACGCTTGCGCCTGATTCTCGCCGCCGGGCTCGTGGTCGCCGCCGGTCTCGGCGCCGGCCTCGCGCTCGGCGGCGCGGCGCTCCTTGGTGGGCTCGGCTCGACGACCACGGTCCAGGAGCTCCGGCCGGACGTTCGCCCGATCCCCACCCTGGAGGGGTCGTCGTCGAAGGGCCCGACGATCAACCAGATCTACCGGGCGACCGCCCCGGGGGTCGTGCAGGTGACGGCGACGGAGATCGTCAACTCGCCGGCGGTCGATCCGTTCTTCGGCTCTCCCTTCCCCCAGACGCAGCGGCAGCGGGCCCTCGGGTCTGGCTTCGTAATCGACAAGGCCGGTCACGTCGTCACGAACTACCACGTGATCGAGGGGGCCCGCTCGGTCGAGGTCAGCTTCTCGAACAACGAGAGCATGAAGGCGAAGATCGTCGGGTCCGACCCGTCGACCGACGTCGCCGTGCTGAAGGTTGACGCGCACTCGCGGGCGCTGACGCCACTGCGGCTCGGAAACTCCGACGCCGTCCGCGTCGGCGATCCGGTGGTCGCGATCGGCAACCCGTTCGGCCTCGAGCGGACCGTCACCACGGGGATCGTCAGCGCCCTCCAGCGCGTGATCACGGCGCCGAACAACTTCTCGATCGACCACGTGATCCAGACCGACGCCGCGTTGAACAAGGGCAACTCGGGCGGTCCGCTGCTCGACGCCCGCGGCGACGTGATCGGCGTCAACTCCCAGATCCAGACCGGCGACCCGAGCGCTCAAGGGAACGTCGGCATCGGCTTCGCGGTGCCGATCGACACGGTCAAGACGGTGACGGCGGAGCTGATCAAGACGGGGCATGCCGAGCACGCGTTCCTCGGGATCGAGGCACAGCCGGTGAGCGGCACCGTCGCGAGGCTCTTCCGCCTGCGCGCCTCCGAGGGCCTCCTCGTGGCAAAGGTGCTGCCAGGCAGCGCGGCGGCGAAGGCGGGCCTGCGCGCGGGCAAGCACACGGCGACCGTCGCCGGCGTCACGTACCCGCTCGACGGCGACCTGATCGTGAGCGCGGACGGCGTGCCGGTCGCCTCGCTCGATCAGCTCCGCAACGTGATCGCCGCCAAGAAGCCGGGCCAGAAGGTGAAGCTCGAGATCTGGCGCGGCGACTCGCACATGACCCTGGACGTCAAGTTGGGACGGCAGCCATCCTCTCCCCGGGGCTGACCGTCCAAATTGGCCCCGACCCCCTGGGGCCCGGTTCCCGGCGGCCGTACGCCAGCACGGCCGGGCGGGAGCGATAGAGGGAGGCCCGCCGCCTGCCCGGGCCTCCCTCTTACCTTCGTCGCTAGTTCATCTCGCTCATCGCCGTTACGGCGGGATGCGCCGCGCGCTCGGCGGCGGCCTTGACGCCCTCCCCGAAGGTGGGGAAGACGTGGTGCATGCCGGCCACGTCCTCGACGGTAGCGCCGAGCTTGAGCGCGAGCGAGAAGCCCTGCACGACGTCGCCCGCGTTGCGGGAGACGACGTGCAGACCGAGCACCCGGCGGCTCGAGCGGTCGAAGACGATCTTGTAGAGGCCGTGCTTCGCGCCGATGTACGAGAAGCGCCGCACGAAGTGATTGCGCACGACCTCGACGTCGTAGCCCTGGTCCTCGGCCTGCGGCTCGGTCAGCCCGACAGCGCCCAGCTCTGGGTCGGTGAAGATCGAGGTGGGCAGGACGGCGTAATCGGCCGCCGGAACGGAGCCGTTCGAGCTGAACATGTCGTCGACGGCGAGCCGCGCCTGGTACTGCGCGACCGGCGTAAATTGGGCGACCGCGTTTACGTCGCCTGCGGCCCAGATGCCCGCGACCGACGTCCGCAGGTGGGCGTCGACGACGATCCCCGCCTTCGTCGTCTCGATGCCGACCCCGTCGAGGTTGAGACCGTCGATGTTCGGCACACGACCGGAAGCGAGCATGATCTGCGCGACGCGTACCTCGTACTCCGGCGACCCGTCGCGAGGCGCGATCGTGGCGACGATCTCGTTGCCGTCGCGGCGCGCCTTCTTGACGAAGACGGAGGTGGCGATCCCGATCCCTTCCTCCTCGAGCGCGGCGGTCAGCATGGCCGAAGCCTCCGGATCAGAGCTCGGCGAGATTCGCTCGAGCGCGTCTACGATGGTCACATTCGCGCCGAAGCGGGCGAAGATCTGCCCGAACTCGAGCCCGACCGCGCCCGCGCCGATCACGAGCAATGACTCCGGCAGCTCCATCAGCTCGAGCGCCGAGACGTGATCGACCCAGCCGACGTCGTCGACGCCGTCGATCGGTGGCACGGCGGTGCGGGAGCCGGTTGCGATCAGGATCCGGTCGGCCTCGAGCTCGTACTCCCTCACGCGAACGGTGCGGGCGTCTACGAGGGTGGCCGGACCCGTAAACGTCGCGAAACCCTGTGCCTCGAGGTCCGCGACCCACTGCTCCTGAGGCTTCTTCAGCGTCTCCTTCCAGGCGCGCACGCGCGCGAGGTTGGTGGTTGGGGGACCCGTTTCGATCCCGATCCTAGGGGCGAGCGTGTTCACGTCGTGCGCAAGCTCGGCCGCGACGAGGTAGGCCTTCGTCGGCGTGCAGGCGACGTTCGGACAGCTGCCGCCCCAGCGCTCCTTCTCGACGAGCGCCACGCGCGCGCCGCGCTCGCGGGCCGCCTTGATGGCCGCGTCACGGGCGGCCGAGCCGCCGCCGATCACGATCAGATCGAACTGCTCCCTCATGCCGGGACGCATCACCCGTGAACCCGGATAGAGCCATCGACGGAACCCGTGATAGCACCGAATTGGTACGTCTCGAGGTGGTAGCCGATGGCAGGCAGTTCCGGGCGATCGCTGATGAGGGTGAGGTGCCACTTCGTTGGTCTTGGCCGCGTTTCACCGACAGTCGTCTTCCACGTGGGGATTGCTGCTCGCTGCATCTCTCCCTCCTTGGGTTGTACGGAGGCCCGCCGGTTGCATCGCCGGGCCCGGGTCCCTAGACGGCGGGGCTTCCTCCGATCAGAGGCGCAAGTAAGCCTGCGACAAAGGCAAGAGAAGTTCAAGCGCTTGCCGGCCGCCGCTGATGGAGGGGTTCCAGCTCATGCAGTGACGGTGGGACCGCTGCGACGTCCGGAGCCATCGCGCTCATCGACTCCTGCGGCAGGTCGAGCGCAATCGCGGCCTGGATCAGGCCCACATGCGAGAAAGCCTGCGGGAAGTTGCCAATCAGCTCGCCCGAATGCGGGTCGATCTCCTCCGCGAGCAGCCCGACGTCGTTGCAGAAGCCGAGCAGCCGCTCGAACAGCTCGCGCGCCCGCTCGGTCTCGCCGGCGCGCGCGAGGCACTCGACGAGCCAGAAGGAGCAGATTGCGAACGTCGCCTCCTCGCCCGAGAGCCCGTCCACGCCGTCGGTGAGGTACCGGTAGACGAAGCCGTCGGCGGAGAGGTCGGAGATCGTCCGCTCGAAGGTCGCCCGCGCGCGCGGGTCGTCGTGCCCGACGAAGCCGACGATCGGGATCATCAGGTTCGAGGCGTCGAGCTTGTCGCCGTCGCCGAACGACTGGACGAATGCGCTCGTCTCCGGATCGACCCCCTCGCGCTCGATCAGCTCGCGCAGCTGGTCGCGGTTCGCACGCCAGTCCTCGAGGTTGCCCTCACGCCCGTCGAGCTCTGCGATCCTCACTACGCGGTCGAGCGCGACCCACGCCATCACCTTCGAGTAGGTGAAGTGGCGCGGCTCGCCGCGGACCTCCCAGATGCCCAGGTCAGGCTCGCGCCAGCGATCGATCACGGCGCCGGCGACGCGACCGAGGAACTCCCAGAAGGAATCGTCGATCTCGCCGCCGTGCTGCCGGTAGATCCAGACCGTGTCGAGGAGCTCGCCGAAGACGTCGAGCTGGAATTGCGAGTAGGCGCCGTTGCCGATCCGCACGGGGCGCGAGCCGCGGTAGCCCTCGAGGTGGTCGAGCTCGACCTCGGGCAGGAACCGCTCCCCGCCGACGCCGTACATGATCTGAAGCGCCTTGGCCCTGCCGGCCGTGGTGCGCCTGAGCCAGCCCATGTACGCGTTGGCCTCGTCCGTGTAGCCGAGCGCGAAGAGCGCGTTCAAGGTGAGCGCCGAGTCGCGCAGCCACGTGTAGCGGTAGTCCCAGTTGCGCTCGCCGCCGACCTCCTCCGGCAGCGACGTCGTCGCGGCGGCGACGATCGCGCCCGTCGGGCCGTTCGTGAGCGCCTTCAGGACGAGCGCGCTGCGCACGACCTGGTCGCGGTAGGGGCCGTCGTAGGTACAGCGGTCGGCCCACTCGCGCCAGTGGGCGACCGTCTCGTCGAGCGCCCGCCTCACCTCGCCCGCGTCGATCCGGTGCGGCTCGAGCTCGTGCGGGAGCTGGAAGGTCAGCGCGACGAATGCCTCCTCGCCGGCCTTCAACGTGCGCGCCGCCGCGCAGGCGGAGAGCTCCGCCCTCCCGATCGGGAGCTCGCTCTGGAGCACGAGCGCGTCGGCGCCGCCGTAGGCGATCGCGACCTCCTGGTCGATCGTCTCGACGCGCGGCTCGGTCAGCCCGTAGTCGAAGCGCGGCTCGAACTTCGCCTTCACTGGCACCTCGCCCTCCTCGCAGCGAACGATCCGCAGGAGGCGGTGGTCCGGGTGCCCGGCCTCGCGCCGGACCGGGATGAAGTCGGTCAGCGTGAGCACGCCGGTCTCGGTGCGGAAGGTCGTCTCGAGCACATTCGTGCCCGGCAGGTAGCGGCGGATGACCTCGTAGTCGTCGCGCGGCGCGATCCGGAAAAAGCCGCCCTTCCCCCAGTCGAGGATGCGGCAGAAGACCGGCTGGGCGACGAAGCGGTGGAACGAGCACCAGTCGATCGAGCCGTCCCTCGAGACCAGCGCCGCCGTGTGGCAGTCGGAGAGCAGGGCGTAGTCGGAGATCGCGGGATAGGGGTTCGCGCTCACGGGCTGCCGTTCACCTCCACGTAGACCTTGATGGCGTCGCGGTCCTCGGTCAGGGCCCGGATCATCTCTGCGTACCCGTCGAGCCCGGAGATCGGGGTCGTCAGCAGCTGGTCGAGCCAGCCTGGGAAGAGCGCCTGCGCCTTGATCAGGTCGTCGACACCGCTGCGGAAGTCGGCCGGCGAGGCGTTCACGGTGCCGACCATCACCTTGTTCCCGAGCACGAAGCTCTGGTTGACGGCGTCCGAGTTGATCTCCGCCTTGCGGTCGCCGCCCGTGATGCTCGAGAGGACGAGGACGCCGTTCTTGCCGAGCACCTCCGCGGCCTCCCAGATGATCGGCGAGAAGCCCGTTGCGTCCATGATCAGGTCGAAGGCACCTCGCTCCGCGCTGAGCTCCGCGAGGCTTGCGTCCTGCGTCGAGGCGTAGACGCCGCCGAGCTGCTCGATCAGCTCGCTGTTGCGGTAAGGCGGCTTCGGCAGGGACGCGACCGTCAGCTCGAGCCCGCGCAGCCGCGCCGCCAGCGCCATCAGGAGCCCGATCGTGCCGGAGCCGAGGATGAGCGCCTTCCGCGGCTGCCAGACCTTCAGGCGCCGCTGGATCTCGTAGGCGTGGTTGATCCCCTTCTCGGCCACCGTCGTCGGCTCGAGCAGGACGCCGACGTCGCGCAGGGTCTCCGGCAGCGGGAAGACGTAGTCGGAGTCCTCGACGTAGTACTCGGTCAGGTAGCCGTGCAGGAGATTGATCCCGCGCTCGCAGTACACGTTGTCGGTGGTGAAGTCCTGCAACCCGATCCTTCCGTAGATACTCGAGCCGGGCCGCCGGACGCTCGCCACGACGTAGGTGCCGGGGCGGATCGTGTCGGGGACGCTTGAGCCGACCTCGACGACGCGGCCGAAGTTCTCGTGCCCGATGACGAGGAAGTCGTCTCCCGGAGGGGCGGCGCCGTACTCGGCGTCGTTGATCTCCTTGTCGGTGCCGTCGACGCCGACGCGGAGCACCTGCACGAGGACGCCCTTGCCGCCGGGAACGTCGTCGACGCTCGGCTTCGGGATCTCCTCGAGATGGATCGAGTTGCGCTTGCCCGGTGTGACTGCGACGGCTTTCATGCGGCGATTGTCTCCCCTGCGGCCGCTTCGTTACAGTCGCCGGGTGGCGCAGGCCGAGGCAGGCGAAGCGCAGCTTCTCGACGCGCTCCGCGCCGGGGACGAGGGCGCCTTCGCCGGGCTCGTGCGCGAGTATCACTCTTCGCTCGTCCGGGTTGCGCGGATCTACGTCTCGACCCTCGCCTCCGCCGAGGAGGTGGCGCAGGAGACCTGGATCGGCGTCCTGAACGGGCTCGACCGCTTCGAGGGCCGCTCCTCGCTTCGCACCTGGATCTTCCGGATCCTGACGAACATCGCCAAGACGCGGGCGCAGCGCGACGGGCGGACGCTGCCCTTCTCGGCGCTCCAGGATCCCGGGCGCGTGCCCGAGGCCGCCGTCGACGCGGATCGCTTCCTCGACCCCGAGCACCCGCGCTGGCCCGGCCACTGGGCGATCAAGCCGGAGGCCTGGCCCGAGGACGCGCTCGTCGCCGCCGAGACCCGCGAGCGGCTCGCCGAGGCGATGGAGGCGCTGCCGGCCTCGCAGCGTGCTGTGATCATGCTGCGCGACGTCGAGGGCTGGTACAGCGCCGAGGTCTGTAACGCCCTCGGGCTGACCGAGACCAATCAACGCGTATTGCTCCACCGCGCTCGCTCGAAGGTGCGGGGCGCGCTGGAGTCGTATCTGCGAGAGGACGAAACGTGAGCCCAGACGTCGAACAGCTCAGTTGCCGCGAGCTCGTGGAGCTCGTCACCGACTACCTCGAGGGCGCGCTCTCCGAGGAGGAGCGGGCGCGCTTCGAGCAGCACATCGGCATCTGCAGCGGCTGTCGCGTCTACCTCGAGCAGATGCGGATCACGATCGAGCAGCTCGGGCACCTGCCCGAGGCCGCGCTATCGGCCGACGCCGAGCGGGAGCTGCTCGAGGCTTTCCGCGGCTGGCGCTCGGTCTGAGCCCCGTGGGTATAGGCCCGAGCCGGCGTATTTGAGCTCTCAACGCGAGATCTCCTTCACGACCCGATAGTCGGCCCTGCCCCGTTAGCGTTACGCGCTCTTGATCGAGCAGCACTTCGGAGAGAGCAGCGCCCTGTCGCTCGGAGTCGAGGAGGAGGTGATGATCCTCGACGCCGAGAGCCTCGCGCTTTCTCCGGGGGTCGAGTCGCTCGTCGCCTGGGCGGAAGGGCGCGCGCTGCCGGGCGTCCTCAAGATGGAGTTGCTGGCCTCGATGGTCGAGCTGGCGACGGAGGTGTGCGCTTCGCCGCAGGAGGCGCTGGACGCGCTTCGCGTGCTGCGGGCGGCCGCGGCGGAGGCCGCTCATGAGCACGGCCTGCTGATCGCCGCGGCTGGCACTCATCCCTTCAGCGTTCCCGAGGAGCAGGACATCGCGCCCGACCCGCGCTACCGCGAGTTCGTCGCCTACGCGGGCATCTCGGCGCGGCGGCAGGCGGTCTGCGGCCTCCACGTCCACGTCGGGATGCCCGGGCCGGAGGACTGCATGCGGGCGCTCGAGGGCGTCCTGCCCTGGCTGCCGGTCGTGCTCGCGCTCTCGG